>MDTB01032798.1_pt1 | contig 21518 bp, 17 predicted proteins | sample 811161 | NCBI WGS metagenome assembly MDTB01 (sample SAMN05326650, study PRJNA326480) | marine metagenome | isolation source: seawater | place: Mediterranean Sea | collected 2009 | reverse complement strand
ATTATCGGAAAACAAAAAACATTTTCCGGTCCTGCTTAAAGAAATTATAAGCATTATTTCCCCTCAATATGGTGGCACATTTCTTGATTGTACATTTGGACAAGGAGGATATACAAAAAAAATATTAGAATTTAAAAATACTAAAGTTATTGCAATAGATAGAGATAATTATACAAATAAATTTGCACAAGAAATTAAAAAAAAATACCCAAATAGATTTCATTTTTACAATAAAAAATTTAGTAAAATAGGCGAAATAAATTCAAAAGAAAAGTTTAGATGCATAATTTTTGACCTTGGATACTCAATGATTCAAATTAAAGATAAATCTAGGGGATTGTCATTTAATTCTATTGGTAAGCTTAATATGTCAATGGGTTTAAATAATTTCTCTGCTCATGAGGTTATTCATAACTTAGATCTAGTTGATTTAATAAAAATTTTTAAATTTTTTGGAGAAGACAAAGAAGCTAAAATAATAGCAAAAAAAATTATAAATTTAAGAAAAAAAAAAATAATAAATAATCAAGATCTGATTACTATTATTGAAAGCTCAAAAAAAAAAACTTTCAAAAAAAATAAAGCTACAAAAATTTTTCAATCTCTAAGAATTTTTGTGAACAAGGAAATTAGCGAACTAATGAAAGGTCTTGTTGAAGCTTCAAAATTACTTGAACCAGGAGGAAAGATTGTTGTTGTCTCATTCCATTCAATTGAGGATAGAATTGTAAAATATTTTTTTAATGATTTATCAAAAGAAAAAAATCTTTCTAGATATTTACCAAGGGATACAACTGATAATAGGATTTTCAAAATAGATAAGAAAAAACCAATTATACCTTCTCTTAAAGAAATTGAAATAAATCCAGCTTCAAGATCAGCTAAATTAAGATTTGCATCTAAATTAAGAAACGTAAATGGTTTAGAAAAAAAATTTATTGATAAATTTAAATTATTGCTAGAAGTAGAAAATTTATCAAAAAAAATATGAAAAAAATTTTATTATCTTTTTTGGTATTTATTTTATTAATAGTCACGACATTTACTAAAAATGCAACAAAAGAATTAGAAAAAAATATATTCATAACAAAAGAAAATATTAGAGAACTAAAAAACAAATATGATTTAGTTTTATTAGACTATAATTATCTGAGCTCACCCAAAAGATTAGTTAAATTCCAAGAAGAATTATTTGATGATCAACTATATAGTTTTGATTTAGAAAACTTACAAAAAATTATTTTTTTTAACAACAAAGTATTATTCCAAACAAATAAAATTAAATGATTAAAAAAAAAGAAGATGCACTTGTTCTTGAGCAATATGAAAATGATTTTTCTTTTAAAGAGAATAAATCTAATTTAAATATTTCTTTTGATAGAATTGCATTTATTTTCTTTATTTCTTTTTTAGCGTGTTTAATTTATTGTATAAAAATTATTTATTTAGGTTTGCAAACGACAAGTTCAGTTAATAACAATGATATTCAAATTATAAAAAATTTTAGAGCTGATATATTAGACAGGAATAATAATTTCATCGCTAAAACTGTTAATACAACTATTGTAGGTATAAATCCAAATTTAATAATTAATGAAGATAAATTATTATTAAATTTAAAAATCATATTTCCTAGTAAAGATGTTAATGAAATAAAAAATAAAATTAAAAAAAAAAAATATTTTAGAATAAAAAAACAAATAACTAGTATTGAAAAAGAGAAATTAATATCATTAGGGGACAAGTCTATAATTTTTGAAAATCAAATATCCAGAATATATCCAAATGAAAATTTATATAGTCACATACTGGGTCAAATCGATGATTCAAACCAAGGTATATCGGGTATCGAAAAAAAATTTGATTTAACACTTAAATCTGAAAAAACTCCAATAAAGCTATCAGTTGATACAGAGATTCAATTTTTAATTAGGCAACAGTTAATTAAATTTAATAAAATTTTTAGAAGTATTGGAAGTGGTGCAATTTTAATGGATGTAAATAATGGAGAAATTCTATCGCTTGTTTCTTTGCCTGATTTTGATTTAAATGAACGTATCTCAATATCAGATAAAAATTATATAAATAGGATAACAAAAGGAGTCTATGAACTTGGATCAGTGTTTAAAACTTTTACAATCGCTGCAGCGTTAAATGAAAAGTTAATAGAAACAAATACAAAGTTTGTTAATTTGGAAAAAGAAATTAAATGCGGTGGTAGATTAATTAGAGAGTATGATAAAGAAATTCCAGAAAATCTAACAGTAGAGCAAATTTTGATAAGATCTGGCAATATAGGATCTGTAAGAATTGGACAAATGCTGGGAATTGAAAAACTTAAAAAATTTTACAACGATATTGGTATATTAGATAGGATAGATTTTGATATTGATGAAGTAGGGTTACCAATCCCTTTTAAATGGGGAAAATGTAAACTTGCTACAGTTTCATTTGGACATGGAGTAACAACAACACCTCTGCAGCTCGCAAAAGGATACTCTATTTTAACTAATGGTGGTTTTAATATAAAACCAACTTTAATTTTTAAAAATGGAGAGAGTGAGTCAAAAAAAAATAAGATTATAGATAAGAAAGTCTCAATTAAAATAAATAAAATGTTAAGAAAAATTGTATCTAGCACTGATGGTACAGCAGGATTAGCGGATGTCAGTGGGTATGAAATAGCTGGTAAAACTGGCACAGCTCAAAAGGTAATTGATGGAAAATATTCAAAATTAAAAATTAATACTTTTGCATCAATATTTCCGTCATCCAACCCAAAATTTGTATTAGTTGTTTTAATTGACGAACCAAAAACTTCGGAAGATTATGTTTATAATTACAGAAATAAACCTGGTTCTTTTAAAGGGACACCATTTAATACCGCTGGGTGGACCTCAGTAGAAATTGTAGGAAACATTATTGACAAAATTGGGCCTATTTTAGCCACAAAATATATGGATGTTCAATAACTTCATGCAGATAGGTAATTATTTTAAAAAAGTAAAACCAGAACACAAAAATCACTTTTTTTCTGGTTTAAGTTATAAAAATTTAGAATGTAAAAGAGGAAATATTTTTTTTGCAATTAAAGGGTCAAATCATGATGGAAATAAATATGTAAATGATGCAATAAAGAGAGGTTGCAAAGTAATTGTTCATGAAAAAAAATTTCAGGGAATAAAAAAAGGAGTTCTTTACATAAAATCTAACAATGTTAGAAAAGATTTATCACTAGCAGCTTACAAATTTTTTAAAAATAAACCAAAAAATATTTTAGCTGTTACAGGCACAAATGGAAAATCTTCTATTGCAGATTTTTTTTTTCAAATATTATCATTAAATAAAAAAAAAGTTGCTTCTATTGGAACACTTGGGGTTAAGACTGAAAATAAAATATATAGAGCAAATAATACTACCTTAGATCCAATTTCTTTAGCAAAGTATTTAAAATTTTTACATAATTTAAAAATTGATAATGTTATACTGGAAGCATCTAGTCATGGGCTTCATCAAAATAGACTTGATGGCATTAAATTTAACGGAGGAATATTTACTAACTTATCTCATGACCATTTAGACTACCATAAATCATTTAAAAATTATTTGAACTCTAAATTATATCTTTTTCAAAAGTTATTAAAAAATAATTCATTTTTAATTGCTAACTCAAAAATACCTCAGTACAACATAATAAAAAATATCACAAAAAGTAGAAAAATTAATTTAATACCTATATTCGATAAAAATGGTGTTGAAATTTTAGAACATAGATATAATGGGGAAAAACAATTTTTAAGTTTAGGCTTTAGAAAAAAAAAAATACTCATTTGAAACTGATTTAATTGGAAAAATACAAATTAATAATTTACTAATGGCTGGTATTGCAGCACAAAATTGTAAAGTTAAATTTGGCCAAGTTGTAAAAAGTTTCAAAAGAATAAAATCAGTCAATGGAAGATTTGAAAAAATTGGTAAACTTAAAAATAATGCTTTAATAATATTAGATTATGCTCACACTCCTGATGCATTAAAAATATGTTTAGAGAATATCAAAGAGCAATTTGAAGGCAGAGAGATAAAAATTGTTTTTGGTTGTGGAGGTGATAGGGACAAAACTAAGCGAGTTAAGATGGGTATTATAGCATCAAATTTTTGTGCTAAAATTTTTATTACTAACGATAATCCTAGGAATGAGAATGAAAAAAAAATTAGAGATGATATAAAAAAAGGAATCTTAGATAAAAAAAAAATAAAAGAAATACCAAACAGAGAAAACGCAATAAAACAAGCAATTAAAGATCTTAAAACCTCTGAAATACTTATTGTTGCTGGCAAAGGCCACGAGAATACTCAAATTAAAAAAAATAAAATAAAATTTTTTTCAGACAAATTAATTATAAAAAAATATGTCTCAAAAAAAAATAAACTTTTATCAAATAATTTAAAGAAAAATATTTTATCAGAGCAAAGCAAGAATTATAATTTAAGATTTAAGAGCTCGTCATTTAATGTTGTAATTAATTCAAAGGAAGTAAAAAAAAATGATATTTTTTTTGCAATCAAAGGTAAGAAAAAAGATGGAAATAATTACTTAAGAGATGCATATAGAAATGGAGCACAAATTGCAGTTGGGAGTAGAAAAATATTGAGTAATCAGAAAAATTATATAAAGGTAAAAGAACCATTAAAATTTTTAAAATCAGTCGCAAAAATAAATAGAGAGAGCTCAAACTCAATTTTTATTGGTATTACTGGAAGCTGTGGAAAAACTTCATTAAAGGAAATGACAAAAAATGTGTTTCAAGTTTTCACATCAATATCTGCATCTAAAAAATCATTTAATAATAAATACGGAGTTCCACTAAGTCTATTTAATTTCGATAATAATCACTCTTATGGCGTTTATGAAATTGGAATGGATAAAAAAGGGGAAATAGATGAATTATCAAAAATTTTACAACCTGATATAGGAGTTATAACAAACATATCTTATGCTCATGCCAAAAATTTTAAAAATATAAAAGAAATTGCATTAGCTAAGGCTGAGATTATTAATAATATTAAAAAGAATGGAAAAATAATTCTCAATTTAGACGACAAATTTTTTAAATTACATAAAAAAATAGCACTTAGAAAAAAATTAAAAGTATTTTCCTTTAGTTTAAATAGTAGGAAATCCAATGTTTATCTTGAAAAAATCTTCACTCAAAAAAATAATTTTAAACTTGGTATTAATATTAATGGTATTAAAAAATATTTCTATATTAAGAATAAAAATGAAAATTTAATTAAAAATATTCTTGCTTGTATTACAATTATTTTAGCTACAAATAACAATAAATTTCTGAAACCAAGTATTTTTAAAAAAATTAATTTTGTAGATGGAAGAGGTGATATTAATAGAATTAAATATAAAAATAAAATTATTTATTTAATAGATGAAAGTTATAACTCAAATCCTTTATCATTAAAGTCTGCAATAAATAATTTCAAATTATTAGATATTAAAAATCAGAGAAAACATATGTTACTTGGTGATATGCTTGAGTTGGGCTCTCATTCAACAAAATTACATAAACAAACAATAAAAATGATAAATTCAACCTCAATTGAAAATCTGTATGTTATTGGAAAAGAAATGGGTAAAATTTTTAAAAAATTAAAGAACAAGACAAATGGATATGTTTTAAATAATATTTCACAAATAAATGATTTGGTTATTAATAATATGAATAATAATGATTATTTAATGATTAAGGGGTCAAATGCAACTGGTTTAAATAAGTATGTAAATCAATTAAAAGGTTCTAAAGGTGTTTTATAAATTTTTATTAGAGTTTGTTGATATATTTACATTTTTAAATGTATTTAAATATTTAACAGTAAGGACTGGTTTAGCGATGTTCACGTCTATGACAGTTGTTTTAATTATCGGTACTCCTTTTATAAAATTTTTTTCTGCAAGAAAAATCACTGATCCCATAAGAGATGATGGCCCATCAGAGCATATTGTAAAAAAAATTGGAACACCTACTATGGGAGGACTATTAATTTTGTTAGGACTTTATTTTTCTATAATATTATGGTGTGATTTGACAAACCCATATATATGGTTCTTAATTTTTATTTTATCAAGTTTCGGATTACTTGGCTTAGTAGATGATTATAAAAAAATAAAATATAATAATTCTTCTGGTGTATCATTAAAATTTAAAATAATTTTTCAAATAATTTTTGCAATTATTGGTATTTTATTTTTAGATTATTTTATACAAGATCAAGAAATGAAGAATCTTTATTTTCCTTTTTTAAAAAATCTAGTTGTGAATTTGGGATGGTTTTTTATTCCTTTTTCAGTATTTATTATTGTAGGCTCTTCAAATGCAGTAAATCTAACCGATGGACTTGATGGATTAGCAACTGTTCCAGTAATATTAGTTGCTGGATGCTTTGCTTTCATTAGCTATGTAACAGGTAATATTGTATTCTCAGAATATTTAAAAATTACTTATATTTCAAATGTAGGAGAAGTAGCGGTATTCTGCGGTTCAATTATCGGAGCATGTCTTGGTTTTCTGTGGTTTAATGCTCCACCAGCAAAAATATTTATGGGGGATACTGGATCATTAGCATTAGGAGGATCACTAGGTGGAATTGGAATAATTACAAAACATGAAATAGTTTTAGCAATTACAGGGGGTTTATTCGTTTTTGAAGCTCTTTCAGTAATTATACAAGTGGTATCATTTAAATTGACAGGTAAAAGAGTATTCAAGATGGCACCAATTCACCATCATTTTGAAAAGAAAGGTTGGCCCGAGTCAACAGTTGTTATTAGATTTTGGATTATATCAATCATATTAGCACTTATAGGAATTGCAACTTTGAAATTAAGATAATGATTGGAAAAAAAATTCTTATTTATGGTTTAGGTAAGAGCGGAATTTCAACTCTTTTTTTTTTAAAAAAAAATAATTTTGTAAAATGTTATGATGATAGTAAAGTTAATAATAATAATTTAAAAAAAAATTTTATAAAAAAAAAACAAATTTACAAAATTAACTTCGATTTTATTGTAATAAGCCCAGGTGTTAACGTTGAAAATTGTGGACTAAAAAAATATTTATTTGAAAATAAAAAAAAGATAATTACTGATTTTGATATTTTTTTCTTGTTAAATAAGGAAAATACGACAATAACCGTAACTGGTACAAATGGAAAATCTACGACAGTCCAACTATTATATTTAATACTAAAAAAAGTTTTTAAGGATGTTAGATTATGTGGAAACATTGGTAATCCAATTTTAAATGAAAAAAAAATCAACAAAAAAACAATTTTTATCATTGAGGCATCTTCGTACCAATTAGAGTACAGTAAATATTTTTGTTCAAAATATTTTGCTGTACTCAATATTAGCCCTGATCATTTAGAAAGGCATAAAACAATTTTAAGGTATGCTGGTGCAAAATTTTCAGTAGTTAAAAGGCAGTCAGTAAATGATTATTTATTTGTAAATTACAAGATATCTGAATTAATGAAAAAAATAATAAATAAAAAAATTAAATCAACAGTCTTTAAAGTGAATAAATCTAAATTTAAAAAAGATTATATAAAAATTAAAAATCAATATTTTTTAAATAGATCAAATCAGGAGAACTTATCTTTCGTATTTGCAATTTGTGAAAAATTAAAAATTAATAAAAGTATAATTTTTACAAAAATTGAGAAATTTAAAGGTTTAAGTTATCGACAAGAAATAGTATTTAATAATAATAAAACAATTTGTATTAATGATTCTAAGTCAACTAGTTTTTCCTCTTCAAAACATTTTTTAGATTTAAGGAAAAATATTTACTGGATGGTTGGTGGAGTTCCTAAACATGGTGATTATTTAAAAATAAATAAAAATAATACAAAAAATGTAAAAATCTATATTTTTGGAAAAAATAAATCTTTTTTTGAAAAAAAATTTAAAGGTAAAATAAAGCTATCAAAACAAAAAACAATAAAAGAGTCTTTATTAAAAATTATTTATGACATAAAACTTTCTAAGAAACAAAATAATTTAATATTGTTTAGTCCTGCTGCTGCATCATTTGATAATTTCAAAAATTTTGAAGAAAGAGGATATTATTTTAATAAAATATTTAATAAATTAAAATATGAATTATAAAAATAGCTTAAATAAAAACTTTTATAATTTTTGGAAAAATATAAATAAAACTTTATTTTTTTTAATTTTTTTTCTTTTTTTGTTAGGATTATTTTTTTCTTTGGTGTCAACATCATTAATTGCTTCTGATAAATTAGACACTAATAGTTATTATTTTTTTTATAGACATCTTTTTTATATATTTATTGCCTTTTCTATTTTGATAGTTTTTTCATTGATTGATAGAAAAAGCTTAATTAAACTTTCTTACTTTTTATTTGTTTTATCATTTATTTTTTTAATTTTAGTTCCTTTAATTGGTATTGAAGTAAAGGGGTCTAAAAGATGGATTGATTTACCTTTTCTTCCTAGATTCCAACCAATTGAATTAGTTAAGCCGTTCTTCATAATTTTAGCTTCTGGAATTTTAAGCTCTGAAAAAAATAAAAATCTTTATTTAAAGTTTTTTTTAAGTTTTTTACTACTTTTACCAATAGTTATTTTGCTAATAAATCAGCCAGATATTGGCCAAACATTATTAATATTTCTAACATGGTTTAGCTTGATATTTATATCAGGTGTAAATATTTTGATTTTTTGTGTTTCATTTAGTTTTTTAATACTTAGCTTAATTTTTTTAATATATATGCTGCCATCAAAGTTTGGATATATTTTAATAAGACTTAAAGCTTTCCTTGATCCTAAATCAGGCAACAATTATCAGTCTGAAAGAGCATCAGATGCAATTATAAATGGCGGTCTTTTTGGCAAAGGTATAGGAGAGGGTGATTTAAAAAATAGAATTCCCGAAGCGCATACAGATTATATTGTTTCGGTTATTTCTGAGGAATTTGGAATATTATTTATAATTTTTTTAATGGTAATACTTTTATTTTTTGTTCATCAAGTATTTCAAAAAATAAATTTAGAACAAAATAATTCATATAAATTAATACTAATGGGCTCAGTTTGTATAATTTTATTTCAGTCCTTAATTCATATTGGTGTTAATATTAGATTGTTCCCTACTACAGGTATGACATTGCCATTTATAAGTTATGGAGGATCTTCAATTGTTGGAACCTCAATATTAGCAGGTTTTATATTGAACTTAACACGCAGAAAGGTCTAGTTTTTTTAAATGAGAAAGAAAATAATTATAAGCACAGGAGGAACTGGCGGTCATGTTATACCTGCATTGAACTTATACAATCATTTAAAAAATAGCTTTGATGTAAGTATTTATACTGACTTAAGAGGATCCAAGTATATTCCAAATAACATAAAAAAAACTATTTTTGAAGTTAAGAAACTTCCTGAAAAAAAGTATTTTTTTCCATTAAAATTGATTTTACTTTTTTTTGCATTCATTAAATCATTAAATCTTTTATTTAGTAAAAAAATAGATATTGTAATAAGTACCGGTGGATACATGTCTTTGCCTATAGTTTTAGCTGCTAAACTATTTAGAAAAAAAATTATTTTGTTTGAACCTAATTCTATAATAGGCAGATCAAATAAATTATTATTAGGATTTTCTGATAAAATTTTTTGTTACGATCAAACTATAATTGAAAATAACAAAAAAGTCATTATTGATCCTGTATTAAATAATTGTTTTTACTTAAAAAAAAATGATATCAATATTAGTAATGATACGATCAAAATACTGATAATGGGTGGTAGTCAGGCATCATTATTTTTTACAAAAAATTTAAAGACAGAAGTAATTAATTTATCAAAAAAATACAAGATTGATATTACACAACAATTATCTTCCAATTTTAAAATTGATAATTTTAAAAAGGATTATGATGAAAACGGCATCAAAAATACTTTATTTTTTTTTGAAGATAATTTTTTATGTAAAAGTAGCCAATTCGATATTGCCATAACAAGAGCTGGTGCATCATCTTTAGCTGAATTATCTTTTTTAAATATTCCTTTTATTTGTATCCCGTTCCCACATGCAACTGATAATCATCAATATTTAAACGCTAAAAGATATTATGATTTAAATTGCTGTTGGATCTTAGAGGAAAAAAACTTTAATTCTGGAGATATTTACAAGATAATAGATGAAATAATGTTCAATAAAAAAGAGTATTTACAAAAGAAAAAGAATCTTTCAAAACTAAACTCTAATAATACATGGGAAAAAACTAATAAAAAAATAATAGATTGTTTAAATGATAATTAACTTAGCAAAAACTGAAATTATCCATTTTGTTGGCATAGGAGGTATCGGCATGAGTGGTTTGGCAATAATTATGAAAGGATTAGGTTTTAATGTTCAAGGAAGTGATTTAAATCCCAATAAGAATATTGAAAGATTAAAAAAAAATAAAATAAAAGTATTTATTGGACATAAAAAGGAAAATATTTCAAATACAACTATCCTAGTTGTTTCATCTGCAATTAATAAGAATAATGTAGAGTTAATTTTAGCTAGAAAAAAAAAACTGCCAATTTATCAGAGAGGAGATATGTTGGCTCACATTGTATCTTTAATCAAAAAAAACGTAGTTGTAAGTGGATCACATGGAAAGACTACAACTACTTCATTAGTTTCAGGAATCTTCTCAAAAGCAAAGTTAGATCCTACAGTGATAAATGGTGGAGTAATAAATTCATTTAAAAATTCTGCCAAATTAGGAAAAAGTAACTGGTGTTTAATTGAGTCAGATGAGTCGGATGGAAGCTTTTTAAAAGTTTCTCCAACATATTCGATCGTAACAAATATCGATAAAGAACATATGGATCATTATAAAAATCTTAATTCATTAAAGAAATCATTTATAGAGTTTATTGAAAAAACACCATCATTTGGCAAATCAATTATTTGCATAGATGACAAAAATAATAATGAAATAATAAAAAAGATTAATGTTAAAAATTATTTGACTTACGGTACAATCAAAAAATCTAACTTCCGAATAAATAATATTATTCAAAATAAAGAGTTTTCTTCTTTTGATCTTGATATTAACTTACCTGGAAAGAGAAGTTTTTCTATTAAAAAAATTAAAATTCCATTGCTTGGCTTACATAATATACGTAATGCAGCAGCTTCTGCAGCTATATGTAAAATAATTGGAATTTCATCAGTTTTAATTAAAAAAGGTTTAAATGAATTTGCAGGTGTTGAAAGAAGATTTAATAAAATAAAATTTTATAGAGGTAGTTTAATTTTTGATGATTACGCGCATCACCCAACAGAGATAAAAGAAGTTTTAAGGGGTGTAAAAAAAGTTTATGAGAATAATGAGATAATTACAATATTTCAACCACACAGGATTTCTAGATTAAAAGATTTAAAAAACGAGTTTACAAGATCGTTTAAAAATGCTGATAAAGTAATTTTATGTCCAATTTATTTAGCTGGAGAAAAATTGAAATTAGGTTTTAGTTATTACAATTTTGCAAAACAATTAAGTTATAACTCAGAGACTCAAGTAATATTAATTAGTAATAAACTAGAATTATTAAATTACATAAAAAATAATATTTATGGAAAAAAAATACTAATTGCAATGGGAGCAGGATCTATATCTAATTGGATAAGAGATATATCTGAAATATTATGATAATTAAAAAAGATATTGAAAAATTCTCTAAAGATTTCAGCATAAATATTAATTTTGATCAATCTTTAAAAAAACATAATTGGTTTAATATTGGAGGAAATTCTAAGATTTATTTTAAAGCAGAAAAGTTAAATCATTTATCAAAATTTATAAAAAAATTTGGTAAAAAAATTAATTTTTTTCCACTAGGTGTAGGTTCTAATGTTTTATTTAAGGACTCTGGTTACAATGGAGTGATAATTAAGTTAGGAAGAAGCTTTTCAAATATTTCTCTATTGAATGATGAAACTATTATTGCTGGAAGTGCAGCTTTAGATTATCAAGTTTCAAATTTTGCGAAAGAAAATAACATAGGTGGTTTAGAGTTTTTATCGTGTATTCCTGGATCAATTGGCGGAGGTATTAAAATGAATTCAGGTTGTTATGGATTAGAATTTAAGGATATCTTACTATCTGTGCAAGCAATTGATAGAAATGGAAATATATTTACCATACCTGCATCAAAAATTAATTTTGAATATAGAAAGACTGACTTAGCAAAGGATCTAATTTTTTTGAGCGCAACATTAAAAGGAAAAAAAGGAGATAAAAGAGAAATTGAAAAAAAAATTATTTTTTTAAAAGAAAAGAAGTCTAAAACACAGCCCTCACAAATAAAAACAGGTGGAAGCACTTTCAAAAACCCTAAGAACCAAACAAAAAAAAAAGTCTGGGAATTAATTAACGAAATTATTCCAAAAGACACAGAGTTTGGAGATGCTGCAATATCAGATAAGCATTCAAATTTTTTTATAAATAAAAAAAATGCAACATTCGATCAAATGAAAAAATTAATCGATTTTGTTCGCTCAAAAGTTAAAAAAGAAACTGGTATTAAATTAGAATTAGAAATAGAAATAGTTGAATAATGAAAAGAATTATAATTTTAGCAGGTGGATATTCTAAAGAAAGGGAAATTAGCAAAGCATCAGCTCATTCAATTTACAAAACTTTAAAAAAAAAATACAAAATTTTAGTGTGTGAGCCAGATAATAAGCTTATCTATAAAATAAAAAAGTTTAGACCAGATGTTGTTTACAATTCACTTCATGGAAGATTCGGGGAAGATGGTTATATTCAGGCACTGTTGGAAAATTTAAAAGTGAAATATACACACTCTGGTGTTAATGCATCTTCAATCGCTATGGATAAAGAAATTTCAAAAAGAATATTTATTAAAAATAATATTACCACTCCAAATTTTCTTAAACTAAATAATTTTGATCTAACAAAAGAAAAAAAGGATATTCTTACTATGATTAATAAAAAATTAAATTTTCCAGTTGTAATAAAGCCAGTTAATGAGGGATCAAGTGTTGATGTAAATATATGTGAAAAAAAAAATTTTATTAAAAATCTTAAAAAACTAACTTCCTATAAAGAAATTTTAGTAGAAAAATATATAGGTGGAAGAGAAATACAAGTGGCTATAATGGGAAATAAAATACTTGGCGCGATTGAACTATCTCCTAAGAGAAAATTTTATGATTATAAAGCTAAATATAATGTAAAAGCAGGCACAAAGCATATTATTCCTGTAAATTTAACTAAAAAAAAACTAAATGAAGTTTTAAATATTGCATTAAAAGCCCATAGGATTATTGGATGTAGAGGCGTCACCAGATCAGACTTTAAATATTTAAATGGAAAATTTTATCTTTTAGAGATTAATACCCAACCAGGAATGACAAAATTATCTTTAGTTCCTGAAATAGCTGCGTATAAAGGAATAAGCTTTATTAGCTTGATTCAATGGATAATTAATGACGCTTCAATTAATAGATAGTAAAAAAAAAATCTTTTTTTATATTTTTATTTTCTTATTTTTAAGTACAATTAAAATTAATTTTCCAAGTTCTGACAATTTAATATCGTTCAAAATAAGAGATATTTCTGTCATAGGTCTATCACATAATAATAATAGGACTATAAGTCAAAAATTGACAAGATTTCAAGGCAGAAATATTTTTTCACTTAGTGAAAGTGAATTTAACGAGATACTGGAAAAATTTAATATTATTGAATCATATGAAATAAAAAAGATTTTTCCGAATAGAATTGAATTAAAATTAAAGCGAACCAATTTCATTGCTTTTACATTTTTGAATAATTCAAAGTATATCATAGGGGAGAATAATAAATTGATTGATTTTGATGAATTAAGTTATGGTGATTTAAATTTACCAATAGTATTTACCAATGATAATTTTCAAAAGTTTAAAGAATTAAAAGAAATTATTGAGCAAACAAATTTTAATTTTAAGGAAGTAGAATCTTTTTATTATTTTAAAATTGGAAGATGGGATCTTAAAACTAAAGATGGAATGACAATCAAATTGCCTACAAATGATATTAAAGAAGCAATGAATAGAGCTCATATTATCTTACATGATAAAAATTTAAATAAATTAAAATTATTAGACATGAGAATAGAAAATTATATTATTATCTCAAATGAGTAAAAATTATAATATTTTTTTTGATATAGGTTCTTCAAAAATAAGAGCAGCTGCATTCAGCAAAAATATAAATGATGAACAAATTTTATTTGAAAAAAATTGCATCTCATCTCTTAAAAAAGAAACTTTAAACTTATATAATTTAAAAAATAATTTAGAAATTTTAATTTTAGATTTAGAAAAAAAAACAAAAGAGTATATAGAAACTACAAATATTTTAATTGATTCTGTTGACACCTTAAATTTAACATTATCAATTTCAAAAAAAGGAGATAATAAAAAATTAACCAAAAATGATATCGAATTTCTTGTACATAATGCAAAATATGAAATTATTAAGCACAATAAAGGTTTAGAGGTTTTGCATATCTTGATAACAAATTTTATAATCGACGAGCAAAGTTTTTCCACAATACAATTTGATAGAGAATATAAATCATTATCTTTAGATATTCTCTTTATATGTTTTCCAAAAAATATTTTAGATGAAGTAAATTATTTGTTTAAAAAAAATCATATTTTGATAGAAAATTTTAATTCATCCAGTTATGCAAAAACTTTTAGTTATAAAGATAAATTTACTTCTTTCGAGAATATAATATTTATTGAAGTAGGGTATGATAAAACTTCAATCATTACCTATAAAAATCAATATCTTCAAACATTTAATCTGATCCCAGTTGGAGGCAATCATATAACAAAAGACATATCAAAAATTCTAAAAATTTCTGATGATTTATCTGAAGATATTAAAAAAAAATTTAACAATAAAGATTTATTTTTTGAAAATTTAGATATTCAAAAAAAATTATTAAGAAATCTTCGCCAAAATACTCTTGATAAAGAAGAATTTTCTTTAATAATAAAAGAAATCATATTAGCAAGAATTGATGAAATTTTAAGTATGAGCATAAAAATTGTTCAAGATATAAATATTGATAAGTCTAATAAAAAATTTAAAGTAATTTTAATTGGTTCTGGATCAAGAATATTTGAAAATAATTCTATCAGTATTACCAAAAATCTAGATTTATTTGATGACTTAGAGTACTACACTGAAACTTCTAAAATTATTTGCAAAAGCTGTGAAAATTTGCTTTTAAAGAAAAATTCTCAAGAGATTGTAATGGTTCCTAGAAAAAAAAATATATCCGGTTTTTTTGTTAGATTTTTCAACCTTTTTAAATAGATTGCTGTATTTTCTTGTAACATTAGTTGTCTTTTGTTGTCAATTTTAAGTAAATATAAAGCCCTAATGTCAGTACTTAATCAAAAAACAATTAAAAATGTAATAATATTTAACGGCGTTGGCCTTCATACAGGTAAAAAAGTAAATTTAAAGCTACTTCCAGCAAAACCAAACTCGGGTATCATTTTTAAAAGAACTGATCTCAAAGATCAGAATATTATTCTTCCTGGCATCTTTAATGTATCAAATGCAACTTTGTGTACAACAATTTCAAATGAACACGGAAATTCTGTAATGACAATTGAACATCTTATGGCAGCAATTTTTGGAAAAGGAATTGATAATTTATTGATTGAGATCGACTCAGTGGAGGTTCCAATTTTAGATGGTTCAGCTAAAGAATTTGTTAAAGAAATTGATAATACTGGTTTAGAAATAAGCGAAACACCAATTAAAATTATCAAAATAGAAAAAAAAGTTATTATTAGAGAAGGAAATAAATTTATCTCAATAGAGCCAAATAATTTAAGTCTTGATATAGATTTTGAAATAAAATTCAAAAATCCTATTATATCTAATCAAAGAAAAAAAATTAAAGTTTATGAAGACAATTTAAATGAAATTTACGAATCAAGAACATTTTGTTTGTATCAAGATATTGATAAATTAAAAAAAATGAAACTTGCAATTGGAGGAAGTTTAGATAATGCAATTGTTGTTAAAGATAATGAAATATTAAATGAGGGCGGTTTAAGAAATAAAAATGAATTTGTAAATCATAAAATTTTGGATTGTTTGGGAGATTTATATTTATCAGGTTATAAAATGTTGGCAAAAGTAATATGTTCACAAGGAGGACATTATTTAACAAATCAATTGATGAGGAAAACTTTTGAGGATAAAAAGAACTTTTCGATAATTGAAATTAAAGAAAAAAATGTCCCACATTCATTTATTTCACGAAATCAACTAAAATCTATTGCTTAATTATTAGAGTTTTTTATTTTATCTGTTAGAAATTAACATGATGAAAATCATAAATATATTAACTGTTATTTCATTTCTACTTTTTCTTTCATGCGTGAAAAAAGAGGAAAAAGTCGAAGTTATCTTAGATAATGAAATAGAAACCCAAATGTTAGACTCTTATAAAAAAGGTTTAAAGGCCTTAGATGATGGTGATGCGTTATATGCAGCTAGACATTTTACTGATGCTGAACTTTTGTTTCCACAATCGGATTGGGCCCCAAAATCTTTGTTGATGGCAGCATATTCATATTATAGTCAGGATTATTTTGCTGACGCTATTGCAGAACTTGAAAGATTTATTAAAACTTATCCAAAGAGTAATAGACTTGATTATGCATATTTTCTCTTAGCTACTTGTTATTACGAAAAAATTATTGATGAAAAAAAAGATTTAAAACCTTTACTTAAATCAAAAGGTATTTTTCAATTTGTTGTTAGAGAGTATCCAGAAACTGATTTTGCATTAGATGCTAAATTTAAATTAGATTTAATAGATGAGACTTTAGCTGCAAAAGAAATGTATTTAGGGAGACATTATATTGTTAAAGAAAAATGGATTGCAGCAATTAATAGATTTAAGTTTGTTGTAGAAAATTACGAAAGGACTATTTACATCGAGGAAGCTCTGCATAGACTAGTTGAAATACATTATAGAATAGGTCTTGAGAATGAAGCAAAAAAATATGCATCTCTTTTAGGCCATAATTATCAATCTAGTGATTGGTACAATGTTTCATATAAAATTTTTAACAAAGAATTTGAGTATGTAAATCAAGAAAAGAAAAAAAAGAAAAGCAATTTCATTTTAAAAAAATTTAAAAAAATAGTAGAAAACTAATTTAAAAATGAAAAGTGACAGTATTAAAAAAGAATATAAAGGAAAAATAAAACTTTTAGAGAAATATAATAAATTTTACTATAACGATGATGCACCTTTAATCGATGATGGGGAATATGATAAGTTAAAACATGAAGTATTAGAATTAGAAAAAAAATATTCTTTTTTAAAAAATAAAAAATCCCCATCAGTGACTATTGGGTTTAAACCATCAAAAAATTTTGAAAAAGCAAATCACAAAGTTCCAATGTTATCTTTATCTAATGCGTTTGATAAAAATGATTTAGAAAATTTTCAAAAAAAAATTATAAATTTTTTAAATTTAAGTAGAGAACATAAAGGACTTGAATATAGCGCAGAACCAAAGATTGATGGAATATCAGCATCCCTATTTTATAAAAATGGTAAATTCATTAAAGGATTATCTAGAGGTGATGGTAAAATGGGTGAGGACATAACTAAAAATTTATTAACAATTAATGATATACCTAAAATAATTAAAGATAAAAATTTTCCTAAAGAAATAGATATAAGAGGAGAGGTATTTATTAAAAAAAATGACTTTAAATCAATTAGTGAAAAATTTGCAAACCCAAGAAATGCTGCTTCAGGATCATTAAGACAAAAGGATCCAGATGAAACTAAAAAAATTCCTTTAAAATTTATCGCATATACATATGGATATTGCCAAAAAATGAGCATAAAAACACAAACTGATTTTTTAAAAAGTTTAGGAGAGTGGGGCTTCAAGACTAATCAATTTAATAAAAAAATTTCAGGAATAGATAATTTAATTAAAAATCATCGTTATCTTGAAGAAAAAAGAAATGAAATAGATTTTGATATTGATGGAGTAGTTTACAAAATAGATAATTTTGAATTACAAAAAAGATTAGGTTTTGTAGCAAATGCACCAAGATGGGCAGTAGCCCATAAGTTTTCTGCAAACAGTTCGATATCAATAATTAAAAATATCGAAATTCAAGTCGGTCGAACAGGAGCTTTAACACCAGTTGCAAAAATCAAACCAGTTAATATTGGTGGAGTAATAGTATCTAATGCAACATTACATAATGAAGATGAAATAAATAGAAAAGATATTAGAGTGGGTGACACAGTTGTTATTGAGAGGGCTGGAGATGTAATTCCTCATGTTGTTTCTGTTGATGAAAGGAAAAGAAAAGTGGGATCAAAAAAATATATTTTTCCAGAAAAATGCCCTTGTGGTTTTAAGGTTTTAAAAGAATTCAATAAAGTAACCAAAAAATTTGACGCAGTAAAGAGATGTCCAGATAGAGGCTTTGAATGCGAAAGGATGGCAAAAGAAAAACTTAAACATTTTGTATCTAAAGATGCTTTAAATATCGATGGTCTAGGAAAAAAAGTAGTTGAAAATTTTTGGAACCTTAATTTGATTAGATTACCGCAAGATTTATTTAAGCTTGATTTTTCTAAAATTGAAAACCTTGATGGATGGGGTAGACAATCAGCCGTAAATTTGCAATATTCAATAAATAAGTCAAAAGAAATTTCGTTAGCAAAATTAATATATTCTTTAGGGATAAGACATATTGGACAAGAGAATGCAAAGTTAATTTCTCAAAATATTCAAACTTTAGATAATTTATGTAATATCTCAGAAAAATATAATTTCAATTCTTTTCTAAACATAGATGGGATTGGAGAGACACAAATAAACTCTTTAAGAAAATTCTTTTCTAACAAGATAAATTTAGAAATAATAAAAGAACTAAAAAAATTTCTAATAATAAAAAAATTGAATATTAAAATAACAGGTAAGCTCAAAAATAAAACTTTCATGTTAACTGGAAAATTAGATGGGATAAGTAGAGCAGAGGCAAAATCAATAATTGAAAAAAATTCCGGTAAAATTTTAAGTAACGTAAATAAAAAACTAGATTATTTAATTATAGGTGAAAAACCTACAACCAAGAAAGTAACAAAGGCAAAAGAACTTCATATTGAGGTGATAAGTCAGAAAGAGTTTGAAAAATTATTAAATTAATTTAGCTAACCATTTTTTTTCTGGTGCATTCAAATATTTAGAAATTTTAGAATAAATATTTAGATGATAAAAAAAGATATAATTTTTCTCCTTTTTGTCTAACAAATTATAGTTAATTAGCTCTTTTTCTAAAGGTGCCAATGTTAAATTTTCAAAAAATATTCTTTTATTATTTTTTTTTACAAAAACTAAATTCTCAATTCTTATTCCATACTTGCCTTCTTTATAATATCCAGGTTCATTACTTAAAATCATACCTTCTTTTATTTTAGTTTTATTAAACTTAGATATTGATTGAGGTCCTTCATGAACATTAAGAAAAAAACCAACACCATGACCAGTTCCATGGCTATAGTCTAGACCAGATTCTTTAAGACTTTTTCTTGCCAAAACATCTATTTTTGCTCCATTTTCGTATTTTTTCAAATTTGCAGATACGACTGCTATGTGACCCTTAAGAACTTTCGTATAGATATTTTTTATAATTATATTCTGTTTACTAAAACATAACGTTCTAGTTACATCGGTTGTACCATACCTATATTGACCTCCAGAATCGCAAAGAAATAAATCTTTTTTATTTATTACTCTGTTCGATTTTTTTGTAGCTTTATAATGAATTATTGCACCATTTGGACCTGATCCAGCTATAGTATTAAAGCTTGGATATATATATTCTTTATTTTGCAATCTAAATTTTTGAAGTTTTTTTTCAGCATTAATTTCTGTAATTTTTTTTTTATTTACATTTTTTATCCAATAAATAAATTTTGTCAGAGCAACACCATCAAGAATATGAGCTTTAATCATCCCCTGAATTTCTTTATTATTTTTTATTGATTTTAAGTGGTACGTAGGATCGTTTTCACTCACTATGTTAAATTTTGATCTAATAAGTCTTTCATAAAAAATTGAGCAACTTAAGTTATCAATGATCATTTTTCCATGATCTAATTTATTTAATATTTCACTAAGTTTATTAATATTTATAACTTGATTACGTTTTATTATACCATTATAAATAATTTTTTTGGCTTTGCTAGGATCAGTAAATAGATATATTTTTTTTTCCCTTGTTAAAAGCATTCTACAATTTGGAATAGGGCTATTGGGATTATCAAAACCTCGAATATTTAATATCCATGCTACATTTTCAGGTGCAGTTATAAATAAATAATTTGTTTTTTTTTTTTTAAGTATTTCACATAATCTATTAATTTTTGAAATGTGACTTTCTCCTGTTATTTTATTTTTTAAATTATAAAAAGGTTTAACTTTCCCCACTGTATTAACATTAGCAATTAAATCTTTATTAATATTTTTTATATTAACATTATTATCAAAGTAGTTTTTTAAAGTTTTCTTAGTAAATAGCTTAGGATTTATGCCTAAAGTTATATTCTTTTTTAAAATATTCTTTGGAAAAAATTTTGGCATCTCAAGTATTTGAAAATTTTTACCAGATTGATTTTTAGCTTGTAAGGTGTACCTCCCATCAACAAAAAGATAATTTTTTTTCTTAAGTATAATTGCTAATCCAGCAGATCCTGAAAATTCTGAAATGATTTTAAGTCTGTCAATTTTTGCATATTCTCCAAAATATTCGTCATTTTTTGGAATTATATAACCATCAATATCATATTTTAAAAATTTCTCTTTAAGTGCTTTAAGTCTTTTTATAATCATTTTAATTTTTTTTGATATCTAATCCATCCTGGACTTCTAATTTCTTGACTGTCGTCATAGTTAGTGTCTTGATTAAAATCAAAATCGGTTTCTTGTTCATCTTCATAAAAATCATTCTTTTTTAAGAGATTCTCTGGTAGTTCGTCAATAAATCTAGATCCGAGGCTGTCTATCCAATCCCCTTGATAAAATCTGTTCATTGCAAAAGATATAAAGGCCAATTCCCTACCTCTTGTAATTCCTACATAAGCCAATCTTCTTTCTTCTTCTAAGCCATTTTGTCCTTTCTCTTCTATTGATTTTTGATGTGGAAATAAACCTTCTTCCCAACCAGGTAAAAAGATTACATCAAATTCAAGACCTTTAGATGCGTGCATTGTCATTAAATTAACTTTTTGTCCTTTCCAGTCTTGATCTACAGATGTAGCTAATGCGACGTGTTCTAGAAAACTTTCTAAATTATCAAATTCTTTCATAGCACTTAATAATTCTTTAATATTTTCTAAT
>MDTB01220707.1_pt1 | contig 21524 bp, 19 predicted proteins | sample 811161 | NCBI WGS metagenome assembly MDTB01 (sample SAMN05326650, study PRJNA326480) | marine metagenome | isolation source: seawater | place: Mediterranean Sea | collected 2009 | reverse complement strand
TGGATTTATAAATATTTTCGGCGGAATTATGCGATGTGATTTTGTGGCGGAGGGACTTACCAATGCTCTGAAAACCACTAATAGAAATTTACCTTTAGTGGTCAGAATAAAAGGATTTAAAGAAGTTGAAGCTAAGAAAATTCTCAAAGAGTTTAGTTCAAAAATTGAAATCTTTGACTCGTTTCAACTTGCCGCAGAAAGAGCAGTAGCACTAGCAAATTCTTAAAATATTTATAAAACTATGTCAATTATTATTGGAGAACAAACGAGGGTTATAACTCAAGGCATAACTGGAAAAGTTGGAAGTTTCCATACAAAAAGATGCCTCGAATACGCGCTGGGTAGAAAATGCTTTGTAGGAGGTGTTCACCCTAAAAAAGGAGGAGGAGTTTTTGAAGGAATCCCTATTTTTAAAACGATTAAAGAGGCAAAATCAAAAGTTCATGTTAACGCATCAGTGATTTACGTGCCTCCCCTTATGGCAGCCTCAGCGATTTTAGAAGCTGTTGAAGCTAATTTGGAATTGGTAGTTTGTATAACGGAGGGAATCCCTGTAATGGACATGTTGAAGGTTAGAAACAAGATGAAAGAGGTAAAATCAAAGACGATGCTTTTAGGGCCAAACTGTCCAGGACTAATAACGCCAGAAATTATAAAGATAGGAATAATGCCCGAACATATTCATAAAAAAGGAAAAATAGGAATTGTGTCCCGTTCGGGCACTCTAACTTATGAGGCTGTCGATCAAGTAAGTAATCTAGGACTAGGGCAGTCAACTGCTGTTGGCATTGGTGGAGATCCAATTAACGGACTAAAACATATTGATGTATTAAAACTGTTTAATAATGACTGTGAAACAGAGGCAGTTATTATGATTGGTGAAATTGGAGGAAAAGACGAAATTCATGCGGCAGAATGGGCAAAGGAAAATATGACAAAACCGATTATTGCATTCATCGCAGGTGCAGCAGCTCCTCAAGGAAAAAGAATGGGTCATGCAGGGGCTTTGATTTCAGATGGGCTTGAAACTGTTCAGGCAAAACTGGATGTTCTCGAAGATTCAGGTATAAAAGTCACTAAAAACCCATCTGAAATGGGTAAACTACTCAAAAATACATTGCACATATAACTTATGAAAAAAAAAAGAAAATTTTTTTAACTTTTCTTAAAGTGATGGGATTAGTTGTAATTGTATTTACATCAATTGGCATTATCATTCGAGAATTATAAAAACCTGTTTTCAAGAGACACTTCTAAGTTATCTATTAATCTAGTTGATCCAAGTCGACTTGCAGCTAAGATGACCAGATTTGTTTGGTTCTTTAAATCTAAATTAGTTGGGATTTCAAGATTCTCTTGTTTTCGGATTCTCACATAATCTGTTCTCCAACCTTCGTTAAGTAGTGCTAATTCAGTATTTTTTTCTATTTCTAAAAGTGAGCTATTGTCAAGCTCCTTTGTTGAATTTAGTTTGAGGATTGATTCTGAAGCATCAACCAAACATTTGTATAAAAAAGGAGCTTTTAACCTTTCCGATTTTTTTAAATAGGAGTTTCTAGAGGATAAAGCTAAGCCATCTTGATCTCTAATAGTTTCTGCGGCAATAATTGTTGTGTTAATGAAAAATTGTTTGCACATTTTTCTTATAATTAATAATTGTTGATAATCCTTTTTTCCAAAAACAGCAACTTGTGGCTCAATACATTGAAAAAGTTTGAGAACTATTGTTGTAACTCCAGTGAAAAAATCTGGTCTGTACTCGCCCTCTAGGTGACTTCCCAAATTCTTTGGGGTAGATACATGAAATTCCTGTTGCTGAGGGTACATTTCAATTATGTCAGGAACAAATAAGACATAAATGCCTTCATTCTCTAGCTTTACAATATCGCTACTTAAGCTTCTTGGATAGCGATCGAAGTCTTCATCTTGAGAAAATTGAAGCGGATTCACAAAAATTGAACAAATAACCGGGTCACCGTGTAATTTTGCCAATTTAATTAGAGACAAATGACCATCATGTATGTGCCCCATTGTTGGAACAAATGCAATACGATGTTGGCCAATTAATTGACTTCTGAGATCATCGATACTTTTGATAATTTTCATTTAATGGAGTTAAAAAAAGTTCGTCTTCCACGTAAAGAAGAAATTTGATTAATAAGAGATGCAAAATCTCTTTCATTTTCGATGGGGTTAAATGAGGCTGTATTTACTACTAGAGTAGGGGCTAGAGTATATTGATGAAAAAACTTGTTGTACGCAACACATAGATTCTGTAAATATTCAATAGATATGTTTTGCTCAATTGGATTGCCCCTTTTTTGAATTCTTTGAAAGAGTTGGTTGGGTGTAGCTTGTAAATATATCACCAAATCTGGCATGGGTAATTGAGTAGTTTGAGAATGAAAGATCTTTTGATATAAAGATAATTCATCATCATTAAGCGTTACAGTTGCGAATATTGGATCTTTCTCGAGCATAAAATCACTGATTATATTTTCATTAAACAAATCTCGTTGAGAATATTTTTGTATCTGATCAAGCCTCTGAAATAGAAAAAAAAGTTGTGTTGGAAATGCATATTTTTTATTTTCTAAATAAAATTTATTTAAGAAAGGGTTTTCGTCCGCAGCCTCAAGCAAATAAGTAATTGAAAACTTATTGGCTATTTTTTTTGTTAGAGACGTCTTACCGACTCCAATTGGTCCTTCAATGACTATTGTTTTAAATTTTTCTAGCCACATAGATTTCATATAGGTCGATTCTCCTCTATCTTTTTCCGCCTGGCCTTACTGTTTTTGGGACTTGGATGGGATAGTGAGTTTATTAAAGTAAGTCTTCCATCATCTTTTTGAGTAAAAAAATCATCCCACCAAGTCACAAGCTCAGGCCTGACCATTTTTATATCTGCCTGTAATTTTAAAAAATTTAGCGCGGCTCTAAATTTTATATTTTTGATTAAGCGAAAGGGAGCCTTTCCCCTTCTTTTTTCAAAACGCGGTTGTAATATCCAAATTTCCTTCATATCCGTTAAATATCTTTTTTGAATTGGAGAGGAAGTAAAATTTTCGTCCATAATCTTATTTATTGCATCAAGCAGAGCCGGAATTTCCCTTAGCCCACGACTTCTATTAACATTCCAATCTTTTAAAAGCCTATGCCAAAATAAACACGCGAGGATAAATCCAATTGAGACTGTCTTGCTTGTTTTGACTCTTTTGTCCACCAAATTTAGAGCAAGCGTCAAAAAATTATTAACAGTAAAATCTGAATTATTAAGATATTGCGATGTAAAAACATCATGTAGAAAAGGCATCGCAGTTAAATATAGTTTTGTAGACCATAATTCCTCCATTCCTTTCATGGCATTTCCTGAGAGCAAAAGTTTTACGACTTCGTCAAACAATCTACTTTTCGGAATCCCATTAATTAGATTAGAGTATTTCTTAATATTGATGTAAGTTTCATATTCAATAGAAAAGTTTAGTTTTGCTGAGAATCTGAGCACTCTTAACATCCTGACCGGATCCTCTCTGTATCTTTCAGCAGGAGATCCAATCACTCTAATAATTTTACTCTGAATATCGTTAACACCGTTATGATAATCAAAAACTTGATCATTAAAGGGATCTAGATAAAGAGCGTTAATACTTAAATCGCGTCGATTTGCGTCTTCATCTCTTTCACCAAACGAGTTGTCTCTGGTTATTCGTCCGTTATCATCGAACATAACATTAGAAGAATTTTTCGAGCGAAAAGTGGAAACCTCTATCGTTTCATCCCCAACATACACATGCACAAGTTTGAATCTTTTTCCAATAATTCTAGATCTACGAAAAATTTTTTTTATTTGTTCTGGTTTTGCATTAGTAACAACATCAAAATCTTTAGGCTTTACACCCACTAATAGGTCTCGAACGGCACCACCAACAACCAAAGCATTAAAATTATTTTGTTGAAGTTTTTTTATTGTATCAATTGCCCCACGAGAAAGATGTTTTTTATTAATTCCTAATCTTTTTATTGAAAAAACTTTGATTTGGTTTCTGGATACTGTGCTTTTAATCCTTCTCGTAAGAAAATTTAGAATACTGTTAAGCATCACTAGAATATCTCTTCTATTTTCCAGCCTAGGGAAATGGCATGAGCATATAGTTTCTTGTCTGGGTTCATAGCCACAGGATCAGTGACTCGGGATAAAAGAGGTAAGTCATTAATTGAGTCGCTGTAAAAAAAAGAGTTTTTAAAACTATCAACCCCTAAATTTTTCGTTGCAAGCCATTGCAACACTCTTGTAACTTTTCCTTCTCTGAAACTTGGAATTCCACTAGCTCTCCCAGTAAAGTCACCTGAAGGACTTGTTTCAAGTCTGGTAGCGATTAGTGTTGGGATATTGAAGAGTTTTGAAATAGGTTCAGTAATGAATTCATTTGTTGCAGTAACAATTGCACAAATGTCTCCCCGATTCAAGTGCCTATTAACGATTTCTATCGACTTAGGGTAAATTAATGGGCTGATGTACTTCTTGATAAATTCATCTCTAAGAGTATTGAGTTCAGACCTCGGCAAAACACTAAGTGGTTTTAGTTGAAATGATAAAAATTCGTTTATATCAAGGCACCCATCATTGTATTGAGTAAAAAAATTCTCATTAACACGTGTATTTTCTTTTTTTACAATACCCTTTTCTATCAAAAATTCCGTCCAACATAGGTCGCTGTCAGTGGGTATAAGAGTATGATCCAAATCAAATAGAGCTAGAGTATTATTCATTAAGAACCTTTTCCATAATTGATTTTACTAAAGGAATTGTGACTGGGCACTTATTTGCAAGTGCAGAATTATGAGTTTTAATTAAGATATATTTTAGAATAGGTAATTGCCTAGGAAATCTCTGAAGCATATATTCAAGAAGAGGATCGTACTTAGTGTCCTTTAAGCTAGTGAGCCATCCTACACTTAAAATATATTCTTTGAGTGCCAGTTTTTTTTCAAAATCAGAGAGTGGATCTAATTTATAAATCAGCCCCTGTTTCATCCTAGAAAAGAGATCTTGTCTAAACATATTTTTATTATTTAATTGTTCAGGGCAGGCAGTGCTAGCCAAGATTTTAGTATTTGAGGTTTCATGAAGATTAAATAATCTAAATACAAAAGACTGATTTTGATCAGAAGCAAATTCCAGATTATCAAGAATTAAAATATTTTTTTTTGTATATTCAGTTAAAATGTCATGCTTAAGGTCAAAATATTTGGAGTTAGATATTTCATTAGTCCAGGCTTGGAGCCAAAAACTTTTACCGCTTCCTTGGTTACCCCAAATGATAAAACTTTTGCTTTGTGTGTATTTAGAAAGTATAAAATTTCTTAAGGCTGCTAGGGTCTCATGGTTAGATCCGATAATTCCATTTTCTAGTCTTGCTTCTGGTGGCCTGTTTAACTCTAAAAGAATTTGATGTTGGCTTTTGTGATGATTCAAATTTTTCATTAGGATAATATTTAAAATAATGGCAACTTACGAAGATTCGGGAGTAAATATAGATGCAGGTAACCTGCTTGTAAAAAAAATCAAATCTATTGTAAAAAGAACTGATAGGAGAGAGGTTCTTGGAGGCCTTGGAGGTTTTGGAGCTTTATTTGAATTACCTGCTGGGTATAGTGAGCCAGTCTTAGTTGCTGGCTCTGATGGTGTTGGGACGAAATTACAATTAGCATTCATGTCAAATATTCACAATAGCATTGGTGTTGATCTGGTTGCAATGAGTGTTAATGATATTTTAGTTCAAGGAGCTGAACCACTGTTTTTTTTGGATTATTTTTCTTGTGGGAAATTGTCAGTCGATATAGCAGAGAGTGTTATTCAAGGAATATCAGATGGCTGTAAATATTCAGGATGCTCACTAATAGGGGGTGAAACTGCTGAAATGCCAGGAATGTATGGCGAAGGTAAATATGATTTGGCGGGCTTTGCAGTTGGAATAGTGGAAAAAAGTAAAATATTAAATGGAAATACAATTGTCAAAGGAGATCTTTTGTTGGGCCTCGCTTCTAGTGGCTTACATAGTAATGGATACTCTTTGGTTAGGCATATTCTTAAGAAGATCCTTGGTGATGATTATGTTAAAAAGACTCAAAACCTAAGATTATTTGATGACTCTACTTTATTTGATATTTTGATGAAGCCTACAAAAATTTATGTCAATTCAGTTCAAAAAGTTTTACAAACAATGCATAGTGAAATTCATGGAATTGTGCACATTACTGGAGGAGGCTTGATAGAAAATATCCCAAGGGTTTTATCTTCGGATTTAAAAGTAGTTTTGGACTCATCGAATTGGATAATACCTAATGTTATGACTTGGTTACAAAAAGAAGGAAAGATTAGTCAACGTGAATTTTTTAGGGTTTTCAATGCTGGAATTGGAATGGTACTAATTGTTAATAGTCAAACATCTGATGTTATCAGAGGGATCTTGACTGAAGCTGGCGAATGCGTGTACGAAATAGGTGAGGTTGTCCAAAATCACACTGACGATTTGCAAATAGAAATTATCTGATTCAAGTCAATCTCACTACTGTCAACTCGTTTTACATTTTTGAAGGTTCTTATCCAGGTTAATTGTCTTTTTGCCAATTGCCTGGTTGCTACTATACCTTTAAACAAAAGATCCTCCTTGTTGCTTTTACTCTCAAGATACTCCCATGTTTGTTTAACACCTACAATCCTTATCGACGGAAATTGAGGAGATAGATCTCCTCTTTCTTTTAGCTTTAAAACCTCACCAATCAGTCCCTCTTTGATCATGATGTTAAATCTGATACTAATGTCTTTATGGAGAATATTTTTATCTTTTGGAGTTAGTGCTATTGTTTTGAGGAGAAAACTCGGTTTGCTATTTTCTTTTGTTGATTTACCTAGATTTATCCAATGTGTCAGAGGTTTCCCTGTATGAGCCCACACTTCAAGACCTCTTTGAACCCTTTGAGCATCATAGGGAGAAATTTTTGCCGCAAGATCACAGTCAACTTTTTTTAATTTATTGTGTAAAAAAGGCCAACCTTTCTCTTTTCCCTCTTTTAAAATTTCACATCTAATTTGGTTTGGGATTGATGGAACTGAATGAATACCGTTGATAAAACGATTAAAATACATCATCGCACCTCCAACAATAATTGGTGTGCCTTTTCTTTTTTTAATGTTTGTAATTATTTTTACTGTGTCCTCAATAAATTTGTTTACTGAATACGACTCGCTGGGGTCACATATATCAATTAGATGATGTTTAAATTCTTTTTGTTCTAGTTTATTTGGTTTCGCCGTTGCAATGTCAATATTTTTATATATCTGAGCTGAGTCCATACTGATGATTTCAGGTCGGTAAAAAACCCCCTTTCTGCATAGTTCAAGAACAAGTCGCGATTTGCCACTGGCAGTGGGGCCTATGATACAAATGATAGGTTTTGGTAGACGTTGACCCATTAAAATTTAACGGCCTCTAAGAAATATTTTATCGATGTTTTCCAAGTTAAGTTCAGCCCAGCTTGGGCGGCCATGATTGCATTTTCCACCGTAATCAGTTTTCTCCATTGCTCTTAGCAAGCTATTCATCTCTGGAATTGTCATTTTTCTGTTTGCTTTAATGGCACTTCTACAAGCAAGATTTCCTAAAAGTTCCATTAGTCTCGAATCAAATCCTTGAGCATGACCATATGCAGATAAGTCTTCAATTATTTCTAAAAAGAGTTTTTCACCGTCAAGGTTTTTTGTTAGATCTGGCACACCCCTTAGAGATAATACATCGGAGCCAATCTTAATAACGTCAAATCCCATTTTTAGAATTAAACTTGAATTTTTTATGAATACTTCTATTTTGTCTTCACTCAGTTGAATTAGAACTGGGGATATCAATTTTTGTATTTCCAGATTTCCACGTCCAATATTTTTCTTATAGTTTTCAAATAATATTCTTTCATGTGCTGCATGAGTATCGACAATTATTAGTCCAGTAGAATTTTCAGCTAAAATATAAATGCCATGAAGTTGAGCTAAGGCATAACCGAGAGGAGGAATTTTATTGATTGGGCTAATACTTGCACTCTGTTCAGAAAAACTTTCGTTGGTTAAATTTTTTAAAGATTGTAAGTTGAATTTTTTCTGTTTTGAAGTTTTATCTTTTGGTGGATTGACTTCATTAATGAGATGATTATCGGTTGGTTTTTTTTTTGGTGCATTTATATCAAAAATTTCATTTGTGTACATTTCACCAGCACATTTTTTAAAACTTTCCCTTAAGCAATTCGTAACAATTTCGTATATTGCAGAGTTGTCTTTGAATCTAACTTCAGTTTTGCTGGGGTGCACATTAAAATCAACCAATTGATTTGGCATCTTTAATGATAAAAAGATATTAAAATCATTTTTCCCATGTGTTATTGCATCAAAAGCTGAGTTGACTGCATGCATTACTGTTTTGTTGTTTATAGCTCTGTTGTTAACATAAATAAATTGATTATTTTTAATTTTTCTTTCGTTTTCCGAAAAAGGAAAACAGGCTTCAAAAGTGACAGGTCCAATTGTTTTTTTGATGTGATTGATCCTATTTGCTTCCATTCCGCACAAGTTTGCAAACCTTTCATGAATAAGTTGTTCGGGCATTTTAATTAACTCTTTTCCGTTGCTATAAAAATACCAATTGATATTGTTATGCACTAAAGATGTTTTGATAAAGGAATTTCTGCAATGAGCATGCTCAGTAGCTTTAGTTTTTAAAAATTTTCTACGAGCAGGAAATTTAAAAAAAAGGTCCTCAACAATCACCGTAGTTCCTTTTTTTGCTGCAGAAGGGGAGCAAGTCCATTTGCTATCAATTTTTTCAAGCTTATAGCCTCCCGAGTTGTCGCCATTCTTGCTTATAACTTTTAATTCACTAACAGAAGAAATCGAAGATAGTGCCTCACCTCTAAACCCGTGAGTTTTGCAATGATTTAAATCAGCAATGTCCTTAATTTTACTAGTTGCATGTCTGGCTACGGATAATGGTAAGTCCTTATGGTCGATACCTCGGCCATTATCGCAAACTTCTATCCTGGCAATACCTCCTTCATTTATATTAAGGCTTATCATATTTGCTCCTGAGTCTATTGAGTTTTCCAACAGCTCTTTTACAACCGAGCTTGGTCTGTCAATTATTTCTCCAGCCGCTATTTGGTCTATCACTAAATCTGAAAGATGAGTAATATTAGCCATAAAATTTTAAATCCTATCCTGTGAATTTTTTTGTTTTGGGGTTGAGATAGTTAAAAATCCCATCTGAAATTGCAGAAGCTAATTTTGTTTGGTAGATGTAGTTTCTAAGCCTCTTTTCTTCGGTTGGATTACTAATAAAAGCTGTTTCTATTAAAATTGAAGGTATATCAGGAGCTTTTAGCACTGCAAATCCAGCACGTTCAACATCTTTTTTGTGAAGAACATTTACATTGGATAAATTTGATAGCACCGACCGACCGAGAATCGATGAATCTTTAATTTGTGCTGTTGTGGACATGTCCAAGAGAGTCTTAGCAAGACTATATTCTTGGTTGGATAACTGAACGCCTCCGACTAAATCGGACAAGTTTTCTTTTTTTGCAAGCCATTTTGCTGAAGTACTTGAGGCACCCCCATCTGACAAGACATAGACAGATGAGCCTTTTGCATCTGGCTCAATCCAGGCATCGGCGTGAATGGATACAAACAGATCGGCTTTTACTCTCCTAGCTCTTTTAACTCTCACACCAAGTGGAATGAAGTAGTCGGCGTCCCGAGTCAAATACACTTTTGCATTGTGTTTTTCTAATTCAACTTTCAACCGCTTAGAAATTTCAAGAACAACATCTTTTTCTAACGTCCCTCTTATACCAACAGCCCCTGGATCCTCGCCACCATGACCGGGGTCAAGAGCTATTGTAAATTTATTATGTTTTTTAACATAAAAGTCTGCTTTGGATTCATTTGTAAGGTTTTGGCTGGAACTCCCTTTGGGTTCGCCGTACTCCTTTAGTAAAGCTAACAGCGGATCAATAGGTTCAGTGGGGTGAAGATCAATAACAAGCCTGTTTTGGTAGTGAGCAATTGGTTTAAGTGAAAAAACTTTAGCTTTAATTGACTGTTTTAATTCAAATACCACTCTGAGAGTATTTTTGTTAAATTGGCCAACCCTTATATTCCCAAGATAACTGTCTTTGTAATCAAGACTAGAAATAATATTTTTGAAAGAGCTCATTAAATTGCTTTCCTTTAGATCTACAACAAGTCTTTCAGGATTTTTTAAAATAAATGTTTGAATTTTCAAATTCTTTTGTTTATGTTCAATTGCAATTCTAGTATGGTCCTTGGCGGGCCATATCCTCACCGCTAATACTTCAAATGATGAATATGAGCTTTGCGCAAAGCCTAAAAGAAAAAAACCACTACTACTAAAAATCAATTTTCTTCGATTATTCATAATTTACTTTTTTTAAATCAATACAATTCACTGAGGTGAAGAATTCATACAATCGTGAACCAGAAATTTTGATATTCCGTGGTCCTGAGGCATTATTTTTATTTGACCAAAATAACTCAATAAATAAATTTGGTTTAGGTAAAAGAGAAGCTTTATCAGGCCATTCAAGAAAGACTAAATTTTTATCATCTTCAACGTAAGATCTTATTTCCTCTGACCTCCATGCTTCGGGAGAAGAAATTCTGAACAAGTCGATATGAATTATTTCTACTTGGGGTGTCTGGTATATTTCGGCAATTGAAAAACTCGGGCTTGGAATATTTTCCTTGACCCCAAGACCTCGCATCATAGCTCTAACGAAACTGGTTTTTCCAGAGCCAAGATCTCCTTTCAAGTAAATCAAATGTAATCTATTATTAACAATTGATTTTGAGAAAATTCTACCTAATTTTATCATGTTGTCGTAATCAACGGATTTGAATAAAATTCGGGGCTTAGTTAATTTCATAATTTAAATTTTAGACTTACTTTATGGATTCTATCTACCAAAAACATTTTTTTCATTTAAAGAGTTTAAAATAAACATAAAATTTAGTTCTCGGGCCATTGTGAAAAAACAAAAACACTCCGATCTTTTAACATCAAAAAAAATTTCTTGTTGGGCCCAAGATCTTGGGTTTTCAGATTTAGCTGTAGTCGATGTTGAATCACCAAATAATTTAACAGATCCAATGAAATATTATAAAAAATGGATCGATCAAGGTTTTCATGGGGAAATGAAGTATTTAAAGGATAGTATTAATGTAAGAAAGAATCCAAATACACTTTTTGATGGAGTCAAAAGAGTGATCATGGTTTCAATGAATTATTTGCCAAGAGCAAACAAATCAAATTGGATAAATGCAGAAATCCAAGGTTTACAGAAACCTGAAAAGGCCACAATTTCCTTATATGCTCGAGGAAAAGACTATCATCGCGTAATGAGGAAAAGACTTGCAAAATTAGCAAAAAAAATTTCTGCTGAAGTTGGTTCCTATGGTTTTAGAGCATGTGTAGACTCTGCTCCACTTTTGGAAGTTGAACTTGCTCAAAGATCGGGTCTTGGCTGGAGAGGTAAAAACACTTTGCTTTTAAAGAGGAATGAAGGGTCGTTTTTCTTCCTTGGTTCCTTGCTCACTGATTTACCCCTCAAAACAACTCATGGACATATGCAAAAAAATCTGTGTGGAACTTGCACTGCCTGTATGGACATTTGCCCAACAAAAGCTTTTATTGGCCCTTATGTACTCGATGCGCAAAAATGTATATCTTATCTTACAATTGAAAAAAAGGGGATAATTGAAGAACCCTTAAGACACTTGATCGGAAATCGAATCTATGGCTGCGATGACTGCCAATTAGTCTGCCCATGGAATAAATATGCCAAGCTTTCGACTCTTAAAGAATTTGATGTTCAAAATGGGCTTGATAATATTTCTTTAATTAATCTTTTTAAGTGGAGTGAGACACAGTTTTTGCAAAATCATTCTGGTAGTCCAATTTTGAGAATCGGTTACGAAAGGTGGCTTAGAAATATTGCAATAGGACTTGGAAATGCAGCGAATAAGCAGAAAGAAAATAAATTAGCAAATGATGGGACAATTGCTGAAATTAAAAAAACATTAATGATTAGATTAAATGAAAAAAGATCAATACTTACACCCCATATTATTTGGGCAATTGGCCAATGTGAGCAATAGATGATGCTAGCTAATAAAAAAGCTTTAGATTTGGAGGTGAGTGGTAGTGTGGATAAATTTTCCGAGGTTCTATGGTTAGAAGATGGGCTTTCCCAAAACACAATCACCTCTTACGAAAGAGATCTTCTCGAATTTCATCGTTGGTTAAAACAGAATTATAATGAAGAAAATTTTTTATTAGTTAACGAAGAAATTATCAGTACTTACTTTGTAGAAACCTTTTCAAAAGTGAGTACGGCAACCTCAAGTCGCCGGTTATCTTCATTTAGGCGTTTTTTTACTTGGTTAATCAGGGAGGGGGTTAGATCAGATGACCCATGCAAGAAATTAAAATCGCTACACTTTGCTAAAAAACTACCGAATGTACTCCGTGAGAATCAAATTGAGAGTTTGCTTAGTGTTCCAGACACCACAAAAATCTTAGGCTTGAGAAACAGAGCGATATTAGAGTTAATGTATGCAACTGGACTAAGAGTTACTGAGTTAATTAAGATGTCATGTATCTCTTGCTCTTTCATGGATGGTGTAGTGAGAATTCTTGGGAAAGGAAATAAAGAAAGGCTAGTTCCTTTTGGAGAGTTTGCGGCTTATTGGATAGAACAATACTTGGTAAAAAGTAGACCTTTACTTCTCAAGAATAAAGCTTCAGATGTTTTGTTTTTAACCGAAAGGGGTTCATCTTTAACTAGACAAGGGGTTTGGAAGCTTTTTAGGGTGTGTGTTCGTGAAGCCGGTTTACCAATAGATTTCTCCCCTCATAGTATGAGACACGCTTTTGCTACGCATTTGTTAAATAATGGCGCTGATTTAAGAGCGGTCCAATTGTTACTTGGGCATTCTGACATTTCAACAACTCAAATATATACACATGTTGCTGGCGATCGTTTAAAGTCAATTCACGCCAAACATCATCCAAGAGCTTGAGATGTTTCAAATGATCTTAAAACTTGATGTTTTGGTTTGGCTTCTTTCTTATTTGGTAGGCTCAATTTCATTTGCAATTCTGGTCAGTAAATCAAGAGGATTAGATGACCCTAGGTTTCACGGTTCAAAAAATCCTGGAGCAACTAATGTGATGAGAACAGGAGATTTGCCTGCAGCCTTTTTAACACTTTTTGGTGACGCTTCAAAAGGTTTCTTAGTTATTTTTTCTGTAAAGTATTTTTTAGTTGAGGATATATTAGCTTCAGAGGCTGAATTCCTAATAGCTGGATCAATGTTAGCTGTTTTACTTGGCCATATATTTCCAATCTTTTTTAAATTTAAGGGGGGTAAAGGGGTAGCCACCAGTGGTGGCATTTTAATCGGTTTAGACGGTTTTCTTGGTATTTCGGTATTATGTGTTTGGATATTTGTTTATTGTTTGACTAACATCTCTTTTATTGCGGCATTGTCATCTGCCCTCGCCACAGTCTTTCTGTCTGCTATCATCATACCAATATCCTGGACTGAAAATTATGAGGTACTTATTTTTGCCACATGGGTAATTTCATTAATTTTATTTGTTAGTCACCACTCAAATATTCAGGCATTTTTTAAAAAATAAATGATGATATTTATTAATTTTGGTATTTGTTTTCAATGGACCACCTGGGAGAGATTTCTATATTTTCTGTCTTAACAGGTATGAAACCAGATAAAAGTTTTTGAGTTGCTGCCCAAGCTATCATTGTCCCATTATCCGTACATAATTTTTTGGAGGGAACAAATACCTCAACCCCTAACTCTTTCGATAATGCAACAAAACTTGCTCGAATCAACCGGTTTGAAGCAACGCCTCCCACAAGAGCAATTCTTTTAAGCCCAGTGTTCTTTAAAGCTAGCCTGCATTTAGTGATTAAAATTTCTGAAATTGTAAACTCAAGGCTCGATGCTATGTTTTTTTTTGTGTCAGGATCATTAAGATCATTTTTTTTTGTTTGAGTTAGTACGGCAGTCTTTAAACCTGAGAAACTAAAGTCGAGAGTGTCTCTATTACAAAGAGGTTTCGGAAACCTAAATTTGTATTTGTTTCCTCTGAGTGCAAGTTCAGAAATTGCTGGCCCTCCAGGATAGCCTAAATCCAATAGTAGCGCTGTTTTGTCAAATGTTTCGCCTGCTGCATCATCAATTGTCTGTCCCAAGACTTTGTATGAACCCACCTCAGTTACTTCAATCAATTGAGTATGACCACCAGAAATAAGCAGTGTCAAAAATGGAAATTCACATTTTTTATCCATTAAAGAGTTATTTTCTAGTAAAACTGATAAAACGTGTCCTTCCAAGTGATTGACAGGAATAAGTGGGCACAGTGTCGCTTCTGATAAACCACAGGCAAAACTCGTTCCAGTTAAAAGTGCTCCAGACAATCCTGGACCAGTTGTTACGCCGATAGCATCTATATCTTTTAAACTCAGTTTAGCTTCTGCAAATACTTCTTTGGTTAATGGCAAAAGAGCTTTAAGATGCTCCCTCGAGGCCAATTCTGGAACTACGCCACCATACTTAGAATGAAGATTAACTTGAGAAGAGACTCTTTCTGATAAGACTCTGCAGATGGAATTATTTGGATTGTTCAAATCATACTTCGTGGAAAGGATAGCAACTCCTGTGTCGTCACAACTTGTCTCAATACCTAAAACTTTAATTTCTTTATAAATTGTTTTCATGGCGCAGAGTTCTTGCCAAATATAATTAGCTCATTCATAATAAACGGTTCCTAAATTTTAAACAATAAAACAAAATGCCTATAGTAAGATTAAAAGAAAATGAGCCATTTGAATCGGCTATGCGCAGATTTAAGAGAACGATTGAAAAAATTGGTTTGTTAACAGAATTAAGGGCTCGAGAGTTTTATGAAAAGCCGACTGCGGAGAGGAAAAGAAAAAAAGCAGCCGCTGTTAAAAGGCATCATAAACGAATTCGCAGTCAAATGATTCCTTCTAGGAAATACTAATTTGAAATCAATTAGTTAATTAAATTAACCAAAAAGCTTACCTTTTGGTCAAGCTATTAGTCAGGTAAAATCTTTATGATTCCGAGAGATTTTTTAGATGACTTAATAAGCCGAACCGATATTGTTACAGTCATTGGATCACACCTTGAATTGAAAAAAAAGGGTTCGAATTTCTCCGCTTTGTGCCCATTTCATAGCGAAAAAACTCCATCATTTACTGTTAATGCTCATAAACAGTTTTATCACTGTTTTGGTTGCGGTGCATCTGGAGACGCGGTCAAATTTTTGATGGACTATTGCGGCCTTAGTTTTACCCAGGTTTTAAGTGATCTGGCTAAACAACATGGAATGACAGTCCCAAATGAAAGTCAGATACAGTCCACAGATTTTAAAGAAAAGAATTTAGTTAGAAGTAAACTCAAACAAATATTAATTACTGCTGCAAGATTTTATCAAAAAAATCTCAAGGAAAACCAAAAGGCTGTCGCGTACCTCAAGAGTAGGGGCATTAGTGGTAAAACAGCTTTACGTTTTCATCTGGGAGTGTCTCTTAGAGGATGGAGTGAACTGCGGTCGGTTTTTCATGATGATTATGATTTTAAATCCTTAATTGATTCTGGTTTAGTTATACAGTCAGAGTCGAAATCTTCGGTAAAGTATGATCGATTTCGAAATAGATTAATGTTTCCAATTTTTAATATCTCTGGGGAAGTTATTGGTTTTGGAGCTAGATCATTCGGAGATGAACAGCCAAAATACTTAAATTCGCCAGAAACTGAAATTTTTTCAAAAGGAAAAGAGCTTTATGGAATTTTCGAAGCCAAAGGGTACATTAATAAAGCAAAGGAAGTAATTGTAGTTGAAGGATATATGGATGTTATTGGGTTATACGAAAATGGAGTTAAAAATACTGTTGCTACCTTAGGGACTTCTTTTACCAAAGTACAATTTTCGACACTCTCACGGATCGCTGAAACGATTGTTTTTATGTTTGATGGTGATGCAGCTGGAAAAAAAGCCGCTCGTAGGGCCTTGAATGTGATTCTTCCCGAGCTAAAATCGTTAATAAAAGTCGATTTTGTTTTTTTACCAACAGGTAATGATCCAGATAATTATATTAGGTCACAAGGGCTTGATGCTATGAATTTGTTGTTGAAACAGGCAATGCCACTATCAGAATTTCTTTTTGATTTGGCTAGCAAACAATTAAATCAAAATATTGTTGAAGGAAGAACTAAGATAGTGAGCAATTTGCAGGAATTTCTTAAAGTCATGCATGAAGGTATTCTGAAAAATCAAATAATTTTAGAGGCTGTAAAAAGATTCGACTTTTCAGCTGAAGTCCTAAACAATGACTATACTAAATTTAATTATAGTCATCAAAAGAAGCTTCCGTCTGAGTCAAAAAAATTATTCAGTAGAAAATTAATTCCTTTAAATGTTAGAATTTTTAAAATTTTTATTCGTTTTCCTGTGCTACTGAGAGAGATAGATGATCTTCTGAGTGAAATAGAGGCTTCAAAGTATCCAATATTTTCAGACATTCAAAAAAATGCGATAATAATTCTGTTAAATAATTCTGACTTTAGCAAAAACTCAAAACACAATCTGGCGAAAATAAAGGAAGCTATAAAAAAAACCGATTATATAGATGACGATGCTATTCATTTGTTAAAAAAAGGTTGTGATGATGATTCGACAATAGATGATATGCCTGACTATGGCTATAATTCTGCCAAAGAAGATGTTAAGTATATTTTAAAAAGATTATTAATCAATTGCTTAGAGTCCCAGGCGTCACAAATTATCAAAAATGGGGAATCATTTGATAAATTATCTGAAGTCAGAAATAAAATATCTAATTTAACCGGTAACAAGCTCTAATAAGTCTGTTATCCTACGTGGTTTGTCTAAATATTCAACAAAAAGGGACATAAAATTGCCTTCTTCATCAAATCTTAATAAGAAAAAAGAGTCAAGTGTTGTCAAGAATTCCAAAAGAAATTCTCTTCGGGGAAAAAGCGTTACAGATACTAAGCCCAAAAGATTGAGTAAAACTGCAACCAAAAAATCAGATGACAGAAAAAATGTTTCTATTGAAGATCCTGGTCCAGTTGTTAGTAAAACTAATGAATTAAATTTAAGTGTTGAAAAACCTCAAAAAAAACGCAGGGGTAGAAGAACAAAAGCTGAGATGATTGCTGCCCGAAAGGCAGAGAATTTAGATAACAATAATTCAAATGAAAATTCTTTAACGAGGAAAACTCCAAATAAAGTAGGCCGGCCAAGAAAACGGGCTGGTAGAAGGTCGAGAGATAGAAAGCTTTTAGAATTTATGCCTGCTGGCCCATTATCTGATGAGGAGTTAGAAGCCAGGAAGTTACGTCTCAAAACCTTAATACTTTTGGGAAAAGAAAGAGGGTATTTGACTCACGGTGAAATCAATGACCATCTTCCAGATGTTCAGATAGACAGTGATCAAATGGAATCAATTGTAATAACTTTCAATGAATGGAATATAGCTGTTTATGAGCAAACTCCTGATAGTGAGACTCTTTTATTATCTGGATCGCCCGCGAGAGATACCGATGATGCCGAAGAGGAGGCGGAGGCCGCACTGTCAACAGTTGTTGATTCTGAATTTGGAAGAACCACTGACCCTGTAAGAATGTATATGAGAGAGATGGGATCGGTCGAACTTCTAACCAGGGAGGGGGAAATAGAGATTGCTAAGCGCATTGAAGCTGGTCTACGGGACATGATCTATGCAATTGCATCGTGCCCCATAACAATAAATGAAATCATTGAATACGGGAAAAAAATAAGTTCAGATGTGTTACGTATTGAGGAAGTGGTTGATGGAATTGTTGACCCTGATGCTCCTGAGGAAGATCTTTTAGTATCACAAGAAGCCGAAATCGCCGCGATCGAGGAAGATGAGGATGACGGCGAGGGGGAGGCATCAATCAATGCCGCAAAGTTTCTTGAGAGGAAAACAGTTGTATTAGAGAAAGTAAGTCAAATTGAAAAACAATTTGGCAAGATGAGAGACGCCTTTGAGACACAAGGCTATAAATCTGAAAATTATGTTAAAGCGCAAGAGACCATCAGGGAAGAATTGATGGGTATCAGATTCACTGCAAAAATTGTTGAAAAGCTTGCTGATACATTAAGAAATGAAGTCGAGGAGGTTAGGCATGTCGAGAGAAAAATAAGGCATCTTGTTGTTGAAAGAATTGGTTTGTCTCATTCATGGTTGGTCAAAGAGTGGGCAGGAAATGAGACCAACTTGCATTTATTTGAAAATAAAGCACAAACAATGACTGAAGATTCTAGCCTTCTTAGGCGCAATTTGCCTGCTCTACAAGAGCTTCAACAAACTTTGTTGGATATTCAGGCCCGAGTAGTTCTTCCCTTAAGTGACCTTCGAGAAGTCAATAAATCAATGACCAAGGGAGAGCGAAAAGCTCGTGATGCAAAAAAAGAAATGACTGAAGCTAATCTTAGACTAGTTATTTCCATTGCTAAAAAATATACAAACAGGGGTTTACAGTTTCTTGATCTCATTCAAGAGGGAAACATTGGGCTAATGAAAGCAGTTGACAAATTTGAATATAGAAGAGGTTATAAATTTTCAACATATGCCACTTGGTGGATAAGACAAGCAATTACTCGCTCAATAGCTGATCAAGCAAGAACAATTAGAATTCCAGTTCATATGATAGAAACTATTAATAAAATGAACAGAATTTCAAGACAGTTGCTTCAAGAAACTGGTAAAGAGCCTGAACCCCAAGTTTTGGCAGAAAAAATGGAAATGGCGGAAGATAAAGTTCGCAAAATTATGAAAATAGCCAAAGAGCCAATATCTATGGAAACACCTATTGGCGACGATGATGACTCGCATCTTGGAGACTTTATTGAGGACTTAAACACTCTTTTGCCTATGGAAATAGCTCTACAAGATTCAATGAGAGATGTTGTGAAAGAAGTTTTAGACTCTTTAACACCAAGAGAAGCAAAGGTTTTAAGAATGAGATTTGGTGTTGAAATGACAACTGACCATACTTTGGAAGAGGTTGGAAAACAGTTTGATGTAACCAGAGAGAGAATTAGACAAATTGAAGCAAAAGCATTGAGAAAACTTAGACATCCAAGTAGGAGTGATAAATTAAAGAGTTTCTTAGACAGTTTATAGTATTTCCTCGGGCCGTTAGCTCAGTTGGTTAGAGCAGGGGACTCATAATCCCTTGGTCGCAGGTTCGAGTCCTGCACGGCCCACCAAGTTAATTACTTTGGTTTTGACTTGAGGAATAGTTTTAAAAAATTTGATGAAAATGACTTCCAATTTGAACTTCATAAAATTTACTTCCAAAAAACCTGTTTCCACTATCAATAAAATTTCTAAGCTAATTTTCTTATCCATCATAGTCTTATTTTTTTTTCAACACTCTATAAGCTTCGGCTCTAAAAGAAACTTTCCAGATAATATTATTTCAATTGAACTTGATTCACAAAAAATATATGAATCAGATGAGTCTGTCATTTACAAAGTCTCTGATCTTGGCGGTCATTTGTCTCCTTTGGGAATAGAAACTGCGATACACAATATAGTTGAGATTAAAAAAAATGGTATTTTTATTGTTGATCCTGGTCCGCATCCAAGATATGCAAATGAGATTCTCAACTCAGTAAAAAAAATTCACGGAAAAGATTTGCCATATGTAAAATGGGTCTTCAACTCAACAGGTAAGCCTGAAAATGTCCTTGGAAATTCGGCTTTCGGATCTAACCAAACTGTCTTTATGAGTTCCAGAATCACATCAGAAGTGATGCGTTCCAAATGTGTCCAGTGCAGAGAGGATTTGTTTGCGGCAATTCCTGAACCGGGGTTATTAGATGAAAAAATTATTTATCCTACCTACATACCAAATGATCAAAAAATACTCCATCCTCAATTAGGCGATTGGATAATTTATACGTTTGAATGTGCAAAAAATAGTGGTGATAGCGTTCTCTGGAATCAAAAAGCAGGTATTTTATATGCAGGGAGAATGGTACATGTGGGCAACTTACCTAGCTTGTTACATGCAAATACAAGTGAGTGGATAAAAAGTTTAAAAATCTTAGAGGATTTGAAGCCAACATATGTTGTGGGAAGTGGAAGCATTGGATCAGAAAATTTTTTTAATGAACTTGATATTGATATGACGAGAAATTATCTATCGGATCTTTCAATGCTCGTTGAAACTGATTTTAATGTAGGAGGAAACGGATCTGACGCTGATAAAAGACTTGAGCTACTGGAATTTAAAAAATTACTTGGTTATTCGGAAAGACATGCTTTGAATGTTCAGCACGTATGGAGAGAGTTGGAGATCAAAGAGTTTGGCGAAGTAAGGCCTTGCAACAAAAGCTTAAAAAAAGTCATCGATTCAAATCAAACTGTTTCTTTTGGACTTGATAAACGTATCTTAAATGAATTTGAAAATAGTGTTACCGAAATAGGAGATAGTACCTTTGTTTTCACTGGTTTGATTGATGATTTTTCTAAAAAAAACTTAGGCCATATTTCAAATTATGGATTTGTGGTTGGTAATAAATGTGTTGCTGTCATAGATACTGGTGGAAGCAAAAATACTGGTCTTGCTTTACTTAGATATATAAGAAAAACCACATCTAAACCTATTTGTTTCGTTATTAACACTCACGCGCATCCTGATCACGTTGGAGGCAATTCAGTTTTTAAAGATTTGAATCCCAAACCAGAGTTTATTGCTCATGAAAGGTATGAGGCAGCATTAAGTTCAAGGTTTAAAACTTTCAATAAACGGATGTATGAATTGATGGGCATGGACAATGTTGTAGTTCCAGAGCCTATCACAAGAGAAATTATAGACAATTTGGAGATCGACTTGGGAGGTAGAAAATTATTTTTAAAAGCCTGGAAAACCTCTCATACTGATAATGATCTAACAGTTTTTGATGTGCATAATAAAGTTTTATGGACTGGAGATCTTTTATTCGTTGATCACATGCCTGTCTTGGACGGAAATTTAACAAATTGGATAAAAACTACAGAAGAAATCACAAAACCCGCTCATTCAGGGTCGAAGGGAATTCAGGTAAAGTTTATTGTTCCGGGTCATGGAAAATATCAGGAAATAGATTCTAAAAAACTGGGCAACCAAAAAAAATATTTAACAAAACTGTACGACCTGACTAAAAAAGCAATTGCAAAGGGAATGCCTATAAGAGAGGCTGTTCAAAAAGTTTCCATTGAAATTAAAGATGGTTGGAGGTTGTCAGAGCTCTTCAATAAGCGTAATGTTACTTCTGCATATGCGGAAATAGAATGGGAGTAGT
>MDTB01101816.1_pt1 | contig 21524 bp, 22 predicted proteins | sample 811161 | NCBI WGS metagenome assembly MDTB01 (sample SAMN05326650, study PRJNA326480) | marine metagenome | isolation source: seawater | place: Mediterranean Sea | collected 2009 | reverse complement strand
TTCGGTATCGCCGGCGCTATGCCGGACCTTCCCATCCACCGGCATTTGTCGGGGCTTGCCGCAAAGCTTGAGTCCGCGTTCGAAGAGGCTGCGGATAGTTGGTTAAATTTCGCTTGCGAAATGTCCACCGAACAAGCCGAACAGCCGTCGCATGTGATAGCTTGCGCAACCAATGTTTCAGATTTCGGCGAGATGCTGGCATGGGCAAGGATATGTGCAAAGCAAATCGAAAGCGAAGATATTGTTCTAGCCGTATGTGACGATCCCTGGTTGTTTCGTCACATTGCGGAGACCGTGGGGGCAATGACGGGCTCGGCGCCGGGCTTCACCGTAATGCGGATGCGATTAGCGATTCGAGGTTTTTTCGCCAGGATATCTTATGCGCTAAAAGCGGCGGCGGACAGTATTTCACTGGCATCTCATCGTTGGTGCGCTAAACGCAGCGGCGCGTGGCTTTTGGTCTACGGCCACCCTCGAAGCAATAGGTCCGGCGCAGACGGATATTTCGGCGACCTGCCAAAAAAAATAACACATCTCTGGCGCGTTCTGCATGTCGACTGCCCCCGTAGCAGAGCGGAGATGCTTATAGGTGATGGGCGGACGGTCAGCCTGCGCGGCTGGGGTAATCCAGTGTTGGCGTTTACCCTGCCATTCCGGCGTTGGCGCCCCGCAGCGCAATTCACCCGCGGCAACTACGGGTGGCTGGTTCGACGCGCAGCAGCGCTTGAAGGTGGAACAGCACAAGCGGCAGCCATCGAATGGCAAATATATTGCCAGAGAGCCTGGCTTAATTCGATCGCACCCGATGTTGTTGCCTGGCCGTGGGAAAATCATGTCTGGGAGAGAGCGCTAACGAAAGAAGCGAGGCAAAGAGACACATCGACCCTTGGATATCAGCACTCTGTTGTTGGGCGCTATATGCTAAATTATTCACCGGCCTCTATACCAACACGCAGTGCGGGTTTGCCGGACAGGATGTTATGCACCGGACCGTCAACGCGCAACCAGTTGCTCGCGTGGGGCGTACCCGCCAAAAGAATTGACGTTGGCGGAGCTTTGCGCTTTTCCAGCCCGACATGTCCCCGCCACGACCCAGAAGGACCAATATTTGTCGCCTTGCCTTTCGACCACGTCATTGCGAATGAAATGATGGTGGCTATTCGCCGCGTCGCGAATCTTGGCCGGCGGTTTGTGGTGCGTGATCATCCAATGACCCCTTTTCTGATAGAGTCGGACGACTCGGTCCAACGCGCGGAAGGACCATTAGAATCACTTCCGGCGGTGTCCTCCGTGATCTATGCGGCAACGACGGTAGGGCTAGAAGCACTGGTCGGCGGATTGCCGACGCTAAGATTTCGGTCGAGATTTAAACTATCGGTCGATATTCTGCCGCCAGGAGTAGAAATACCTACCACCGAAATTTCGACCTTAGCAGACGACCTTGATAGGCTCAGTCTGCTGTCTCCTATTGATCGCGAGCATATATTCGCGCCGCCGGATATGACTTTGTGGCACTCGGAACTAAATGCGAGATAGAACTTTATGAAGAATGATCTAAAAACGAAGATTGCCAGTAAAAAAGCCTGTATCGGCGGCTGGCATACCGTCCGGTCGCCAGAGGTGACCGATGCCCTAGCAAGTGTCGGTTTCGACTGGATTGCGCTGGACATGGAGCACGGCAGCTTTTCGGTCGGAGATGCAGAAAGCGCTTTCATGGTCTGTGAACGGCATGGCTGTGCTCCGCTGGTCCGGCTGCCACAGGCCGATCCTATACTGGCGCGTCGATTACTCGATTCAGGTGCGCATGGATTTCTGGTTCCATATACCGAAGATGCCGGCAGATTTGCGGAATTTGCATCTCATTGCCTTTTTCCCCCAGCGGGTAAACGAGGCTTGTCGCTGGAGCGTTTTAATGCGTGGGGCGACAACTTCGATGAAACCCTCCGTGATTTTGCGCCCGTACTTGTCCCGATGATAGAATCCCGTGCCGGGGTCAAAAACGCGACGGCAATCGCGTCACTAGATTTCGTCGATGCACTTTTTTTTGGTCCCTACGACCTCTCAGCCGATCTCGGCACGCCCGGTGATTTCACGTCTAAAACCTTTTTGGAGGCCCGGGCGACCGTAAAGGAAGCTGCCCGGCAACACGGCAAGGCGGCTGGTGGGCACCAAGTTGTCACTGAACCAAAATCTCTGATACAAATGGTCGAAGACGGCTTCACTTTTATCGCCTACGGCACCGATATGATTGCCCTACGCGCAGCCCTAAAACCTGGCGTGAAGATAAACGCGAGCTAATGCGCAATATCTGCATCATTCCCGCCCGAATGGGTTCTAGCCGTTATCCGGGTAAGCCTTTAGAGACTTTGCTGACCCTACCGTTGATATTGCACGTCTGGCATCGTTGTCGTCTAGATACCGCCTTGGACCGTGTCTTGATTGCAACCTGCGATAAAAAAATCCAAATGGTGGCGAAAGACGCAGGCGCCGACGTCGTGATGACGTCTGATACGCATGAGCGTGCCACCGACAGAACAGAAGAGGCGGTAAAGAACATGGATCTCGACCTCGCTGACGACGACTTTGTTCTGATGGTGCAGGGCGACGAGGTGCTGGTGAATCCGGATATTATTGGCCTCATTGTCCAGAACTACGATGAACACCGACCAAACGTGGTGAATCTTGTATCGCGGCTCTATCGGGCCGAAGATCAAGACGATCCTAACACGGTAAAGGTTGTTGCTGCGCCCGGGGGAAATGCACTTTATTTTTCGCGGGCGCCGATCCCGTCAAGATCTCGCGCAGCAGATCCGCCGGTATACCAGCAGACTGGGGTGATTGGATTCTCGTGGTCGTTTCTCAAAAATTTCAGTGACCTGCCCCAGACACCCTTAGAAAAGATCGAATCGATCGATATGTTGCGAGTACTGGAACATGGCTTTCCGCTGAAATTAGTTTTTACCGACATTGAAACGATCGGCGTGGACACTCCGGCGGATCTCGCCCGCGCAGAGAAAGTTCTTTTTAACGATGCTTTCACATCACGTTATCTTGATGTGGAGTCCGCATCGTGACTGCGACTAGTCTGAGAGTCGGGGTCGCCGGCTACGGCGTGGTAGGTAAACGCCGGCGGGAAGTAGCCGACGCGCGAACGGACATGAAAACAATCGCTGTGTGCGATCGATATTTCGAAGATGACGGCGAGATGGAAGACGGAGTGCGATACTATCGTACATACACGGATCTCTTGAAAGAGGACTTGGATATCCTGTTCGTCTGCATGACAAACGATATCGCCCCGAACGTAACGATTGCCGGGCTAGAGCGTGGACTGCATGTATTTTGCGAGAAACCGCCTGGCAGGGATATGGACGATATGATCCGCCTACGCGCCGCCGGCGCTAATTACCCGACGCAGAAGCTAAAATACGGCTTCAATCACCGGTATCACGATTCCGTCCGTGACGCACTTCGGGTCGTTGACAGTGGAGAGCTTGGTCGAGTTATCAATATTAAGGGCGTGTATGGCAAGTCTCAGCTCATTACGTTTGGCCAAACATCATGGCGCACAGATAGGGCGCTTGCAGGTGGCGGCGTACTGCTCGATCAAGGCATTCACATGGTCGATCTAATACGCCTGTTCGGCGGCGAGTTCAATCGAATACATAGTATTGTGTCGAACGATTTCTGGAAACACGATGTGGAGGACAATGCCTATGCGCTGATGCAGAGCGATACCGGCGTCGTGGCAATGCTTCATTCGTCCGCAACCCAGTGGCGGCATCGTTTTAACCTGGATATCACCTTAGAAAAGGGATCCATTGTTCTGTCCGGATTACTATCCGGATCTAAAAGCTACGGCGCCGAAACCCTCACAGTTGCCCGTGCCACTAGCGGCGACATGGGCGATCCGCTAGAACGTACGACTAGGTATAATGAAGACCCTTCTTGGACCCTAGAGCTAGAGGAATTCGCACACGCAGTGCTGATTAACGAATCACTCCTGCACGGTTCGATAGAAGATGCTTATAAAACGATGGAGCTTGTCTACCGTATTTATTGTGCCGACGAGACTTGGCGGGACAAATGGCAGCTGTCAGTCTGACCCGTAAACTGAAAGTATCGACCCTATAATGACAATCTCCAAACCTGAAGTATTGAGCGATCGGAAATTCGGGCTGATATTTGCCGTTTCAATGGCAATTCTCTATGGTGTTTTATGGCTCCTGCTGGATCTAGATGCGACAGGACTGCTGATTGTGGCAGGGGTTTTTGCATTTGTCGCGCTCTTGGTTCCGGGTATTCTGCTACCCGTCAACCGTTTGTGGATGGCGTTCGCAGGTCGCTTAGCGAGGGTGAACAACCACATAATTCTAGGTACGATCTTTGTCCTTGTTATAACGCCTCTAGGCGTGTTCATGCGTCTATTGGGGCGCGATCCCATAGCGCGTAAAATTGATCGAAATGCAAGCTCTTATCTCGTTCAAGTAGAACGCCAAACCGACGCCGATACGATGAGGGACATATTCTAATTCAAAATTTTTCAGCGATCGTGAAAAAATGAACTCACTATTGTATCAAATCTTCAAGTATACCCGCGTTTATCGGAAATTCTGGATGGCGCCGCTTATTCTGATTCTGCTGGCCCTTGGCGGACTTTTGGTCCTTGCGCAGAGTTCGGCTATTGCCCCGTTCATCTATGCAATCTTCTAAGTGGCCGCAGTAAAGTGAACATACTAGGTGTCTCAGGGTACTATCATGACAGCGCCGCAGCCCTTTTATGCGACGGCGAAATCATAGCGGCCGCACAGGAAGAACGATTTACAAGAAAAAAAGGCGATGAAGCGTTCCCGGGCGAAGCTGTTCGATATTGTATGGCGGAAGCCAGCTTCAAACTGGACGACATCGACAGGATCGCATTCTACGACAAGCCACTTCTGACATTCGATCGACTTCTGGAAACCAATATTGCCTTTGCGCCGCGCGGCTATCTATCTTTTGTGAAATCTATACCGGTCTGGGTAAAACAGAAACTTCTGCTCCAACGCGAACTGGTAGGTGAGATCAATGGTCTTGACTTGGGAACGATTAAGTCTGATCGGCTGAGATTCGCCCATCACCACCACTCGCACGCTGCCAGTGCATTCTATCCTTCGCCGTTTGAAAGCGCGGCCATTCTTGTAATGGATGGCGTCGGCGAATGGGCAACCACCTCTCTTGGCTGCGGCCGCGGGACAAAACTCACTCTCAATAAGGAGATCAGGTTTCCCCATTCAATCGGTATGCTCTATTCAGCATTCACCTATTATCTCGGCTTCAGGGTAAATGACGGTGAATACAAGATCATGGGCTTAGCGCCCTATGGCGAACCGATATACACGGACCGCATTTATGATCATTTGATAGACCTTAAAGACGATGGATCGTTCTGGCTAGATATGCATTATTTTAACTATTGCACCGGCCTGACCATGACCAACGATGCGTTCGCCCAAATCTTCGACGGTGTTCCGCGCCGCAACCCAGACGCACCGCTGGAACAGCGCGACATGGATATCGCCCGGTCCGTTCAAGTCGTTACAGAAGAAATCATCCTCCGGCTCGCCCGAACACTTCACAAAGACACCGGTGAAGACCGCCTCGTAATGGCAGGCGGTGTTGCGTTAAATTGCGTCGCCAATGGTCGCTTGAGGCGCGAAGGACCGTATAGCGATATTTGGATTCAACCCGCGGCGGGCGATGCCGGCGGTGCAATTGGCGCCGCATTTTCCTCCCTCTATTCCGAAGAAACGACGAGCCGTACTCACATCGGTGTCGACGGTATGAAAGGCGCCTATCTCGGGCCGGAATACGACAGCCGGGAAATTTCGAATACTCTTGATTCCTTCGGAGCGGCCTATGAAGAACTCGACGAAGATACCCTTTGTCGAACAGTCGCCGAGATTCTCGGTGAATGTGGCATAGTCGGCTGGTTCCAAGGACGCATGGAATTTGGACCACGCGCCCTCGGCAATCGTTCAATCCTAGGAGATGCTAGGTCACCTGCCATGCAGAAGATGCTCAACCTGAAAATAAAATATCGGGAGAGTTTCCGACCTTTTGCACCTGCGGTGCTCCGCGAGGACGTATCAGAATACTTCGAACTCGAGGGCGACAGCCCCTACATGCTGATTGTAGCCGACGTGCGCCCAGACAGACGGCGCGACCAGACGATTGAAGAAGCCCGCCTGACGGGAGTAGACAAACTCAACGTAGTGCGAAGCGATATACCAGCCGTTACCCACGTGGATAACTCTGCCCGAATCCAGACCGTCACCCAAGATACCAATTCACGATTTTACAACCTGCTCCGAGAATTCAAGGCTCAAACGGGCAACGGGCTTCTCGTAAATACCAGCTTCAATGTCCGGGATGAGCCGATTGTTTGCTCGCCAGAGGATGCTTATCGTTGTTTCATGGGCACGGAGATGGACGCACTTGCGATCGGCAAATTTCTTCTGAGAAAGTGCCAACAGTGACTGATACAAGTCCGTTCTCCGACCGAATCCTAAAGTGTCTAAAGGCACCAGGCGGCAACGACGAGGACGAACTTGAATTCATCGATGGCGGTCTTCGCTGCTCCAACACAGGCGAATTCTTTCCACACCGTGATGACATACCATTTCTCTATAAGCCGAGCGAAAATGATACCCGGTCCATCACTGAAACCATCAAATCTTTTTACGAAGAACACCCATTCCCAAGCTATGAGGGGCTGGAGGAATTTGGCGCTCTCGCAAACAAGGGGTGGACTAATCCCTTCTCGCGCGACCTAGTCGATGCTATCGGGTATAATAAGCTCGTTCTTGAATGCGGATGTGGTACGGGGCAGCTTACTCACTTCCTTCAGCTTAACAACAACCACACCTTAGGGGTGGATCTGTCGCTATCTAGTCTCGCCCTCGCCGCAGAACATAAACGACGCAATCAGCTGGAACGGTCTTCATTCGCACAGATGAATATTTTCAATCTTGCAATCAAAGATGAAGCTTTCGATGTGGTGATCTCTCATGGCGTACTTCATCATACCTACGATGCACGCGGCGCATTCGCACATATCGTTCGAAAAGTGAAACCGGGCGGAGTAGTGATTGTCGGCCTATATAATTCCTACGGCCGCATTCCTACTTGGGCTCGATCCAAAGTGATCCGCCATCTTGGCCCGAAAATTGATTATGTAGTCCGCAATCGAATTCATGACGAGAAGAAAGCTAGAATCTGGATAGAAGACCAGTACTTCAACCCTCATGAGACATGGCATTCAATCGGCGAGGTGCAAGGCTGGTTCGCGGAAAATGGGATCGAGTATCTTAACTGTTCTCCACCGATACTGGGAACCGACGGAGAAAACGCTGGGTCCATGTTTCAAAATACCAACCCCGGAACTAGCTACAAACGTGCAATTACCCAACTTGGCTGGCTTGGAACAATCGCCCGAGAAGGCGCCCTTTTTGACGTGATCGGCAGGAAAGCGTAATGGCTCCTCAGTCGTTTCCCGTCGGTAACGAAAATGACGAGATACCGACCATTTCAAAGAAAGGCATTGCTATTGCGCTGACAACTAGCGTTCTTTTGGGGCTGGTTGCGGCCGAGATTATCGTCCGCCTAGTAATGCCGCAATGGCAGGAATTTTATTCAGGCCGCTTCATAAGCTCCCTAATAGTTCCAGGACATGGCAAAACAGCTATCGGACGGCCGAATTTCGACGGACATTTTGCCCAAAATAATGGTGATTTCCGAATACATCTGAAACTTAACGGAGCGGGACTGAGAAATGAGGAGCCGATTTCCGCGGCAAACGGGCGGCTGTGGACGCTAGGGGACTCAATGACTTTCGGTTGGGGTGTCCAAGCCGATGAAATGTATTCGAGCGTTCTTCAGAAAATGCTAGAAGTACCAGTGTATAATATAGCAAACCCCGGCACAGATATCTGCGGCTACCAAGCTATGGCTGCTCGGATGTTGAGTAACGCTAGGCCCATTGCCGTCACCGTCGGCCTAGTTCTGGAAAACGACCTACGCGAATACGACTGCAAAGAAGAATCCAGATCATCGGAGTCTCGGGAAAGCAAGAAGCCCAAACAAATGAACGGCCTTCTTGGGCTCAGTTTTCTAGACATGAAACTTTACTTAACCCAGAACTCAGCGCTTTATAATTTCTTTGCGGTTTCGCTCAAACGCGTAGCAGTAATAAATAGACTTCTCACTACCGTGGGCCTGGTCAAGAGAACCCACATTGTGAATAACCGCGTCGACCAAGTGCTCATTCCTGATCTCGCTAACAGCGCGGCAGACGAATTAGTTCGGTTGCGAAGGAATTTTTCTGACACTGTTCCGTTCTATGTGCTGGTTATTCCTACTCGCTTTGAAATACGGGAAAACGCAACTGATTTCCGCGATATGCGCCTAGCAGTGGAGTCGGCCTTGAAACGAAGAAACATTCAAACAGTTGAACTACTCTCTGTTTTCCAAGAGGCGGGGTTTACGGAGACCCATTTCAAACATGACGGACACTGGTCGGCACTGGGGCACAAACTTGCCGCAAAAGCTCTCGCCAGCAGGCTGGCGGAAGAAATGCAGCAGCGGCGATAATCTGCTAGATTAATTTGCCCTTAACTAAATTAGGAAGACATGAACAAGATCGATGAAATAATCGGTAGGCATGCCAATAAACCTGCGGATTATGCTCGCGCATATCTTGAATATTTGGCCTCCTGCTTCGATGCGATCGACTGCAACGAAGTCGAAGCACTTATTCGAATGATTCTCAGTGCACGAGATACTGGAAATGCGGTGTATTTCATCGGAAATGGAGGCTCAGCGGCAACCGCGTCGCATTTCGCAAATGATCTGTCGATCGGCACCCAGACCGGTGATGAGCGACCTTTCCGGGTAATCAGCCTGACTGACAACGTCGCGATGATGACTGCGCTGGCAAATGACGAAGGCTACGACGCCATATTCGTGGAGCAGCTAAAAGTATATTTTTGCGATGGTGATTCCCTTGTGGCAATTTCTGCATCAGGTAACTCGCCAAATGTGATCGCGGCCGTTGAATACGTGAAATCGCGCAGCGGCACCGTTGCGGGGCTCACCGGTTTTGATGGTGGGAAACTCCGCACACTGTCCGATATTTCCTTGCATGTCCCTACGGAGAAAGGCGAATACGGTCCCGTGGAAGACCTACACATGATTTTCGATCACTTGATTGGCAGCTACTTAACCGCCCAAGTCCTACGCGACCGGCCAAGAAAATAGAGATCGCTATGAATGTCGCCATCTTCGATCTCGACGGCACGTTGGTCGACACAGCGCCAGACATCATAGATGCGCTTAACAGGACGCTGTCTGATCTTGATTTTTCGCCGATCGATGAAGCCACGGGGCGCACCTTTATCGGCAGTGGCGCCAAAAGCTTAGTTGCCAGCGGTTTAAGGAAATCCTCAAAAGTACCGGTGACCGCAAGCTGCCTTGAGGCAGCTTACGCGCGCTTTATCACTTATTACACAGAGGCAAGCGCGGAACGCTCTGCGCTTTATCCGGGCGTAAGCGAAGGGCTGGGCATGCTGCAGGATATCGGAATTGCCATGGGTGTTTGCACGAACAAACCTCATACATTGTCGCTGGACGTGCTAGATGCATTTGGACTTCATAAATACTTCCGGGCGGTCGTCGGAGGAGACGTCCTGCCCGAACGAAAGCCAGCGGCACGGCACCTGCTGGAAACGGCCAAACGAATTAACCCTAAATTCAACCATGCAATCATGATCGGCGATAGCCCGACCGATGTCGCTACCGCGCAAAATGCCGCTATCCCGATTGTCGCGGTGGATTATGGATACACGACTACGCCACCCGCCAACTTAGGAGCAAACGCCGTTATTTCCGACATGCGAGAACTACCTCCGGTAATGTTGGCGTTCTGGAAGACGGCATGAACGCGGTCACTCCTCTCGCCGGACGAACAGCGGTTGTAACCGGTGGGACCCGTGGAATCGGCCGAGCTATCGCGGAGCGGCTGCGCGATGACGGCGCTGAGGTCTGGGTAACAGGAACCAATCGTGACGGTACTGAACCGGATGGTGCACGGTATTTTGCTATAGACTTTACAATCAACGAGGCGGTCGAGCGCTTTGCTTCAGAACTGTCTAACCTTGCGCCTGATGTTCTGGTCAACAATGCCGGTATTAACCGGAACGCTCCGTTCGCCGACATAGACTTTGCCGATTTCGACGCCATTCATCGCGTCAACCTTCGGACCCCGCTCGCTCTGATGCAAGCGGTGCTGCCCACGATGCGGAAAAACGGTTGGGGTCGAGTGATTAATATCGGGTCGATTTGGAGCAAACTGGCTCGGCCGGGTCGCGCATCTTATGCAGCCAGCAAATTTGGCCTCAACGGCGTTACCACCGCGGCCGCATCAGAAGCGGCGGCCGATGGAGTGATGATCAACATGGTATCGCCAGGCATAATTGACACCGAACTGACTCGCCGTACTCTGAACGCAGAACGCCTCAAAGCCATTCTGGCGGACGTCCCGACTGGGAGGCTAGGGCAGCCTGAAGAAGTAGCCGCTCTCGTCGCATGGCTCGCAGGGCCGGAGAACACCTTCGTCAGCGGCCAGAACATCGCCATCGATGGTGGCTTTACCCGGGTATAGCTTGATCCATGTTAAGTGATCCTGACATTTCCACACCAATTACCATCGAGTCCCATAAGGGCCCCTACACGGCCTATTTCAATGACGATGCGTTGGAGGAGCTGAACGCGGGCATTCCGACCAATGCCCATTTCATTATAGATGAGAGGGTGGCCGACCTTTACCGGGATCGCATGAAGAATGTTCTGGCATCTTCATCAGTCCTGCTTGTCGAAGCCCTGGAAACCAACAAGTCGCTCGACAGGATGCCGGACTATGTCCGGCATCTCGTGTCAAAAGGCATTCGGCGCGATCACATGTTGATCGCGATCGGTGGCGGCATTCCGCAGGACATAACGTGTTTTCTGTCCGCGACCCTGCTTCGCGGAATTGACTGGAAGTTTTACCCAACCACGCTGCTGGCGCAGGCGGATTCCTGCATCGGTTCCAAGAGTTCTATTAATGCCGGCGACGCCAAAAACATTCTGGGGACTTTCACCCCGCCGAAAGAGGTTCATATCTCCACGCGTCTTCTGCAAACGCTTGATGAGGCGGATGTACGATCCGGCGTTGGCGAAATGCTGAAAGTCCACGCGATCGATGGGCCGGATGCCTTTGAGCGGATCGCCGGCGACTACGATCTGCTGTTTTCTGACCCGGCGGTGATGATGGGTTATATCCGTCGGTCTCTCGAGATCAAGAAAGCCTATATCGAGGCCGACGAATTCGATCGGGGCCCCCGGAACATTTTCAATTACGGTCACAGTTTCGGTCACGCGATCGAGGCGGCAACCGATTTCGGAATCCCGCACGGCATAGGCGTTACGATTGGGATGGATATGGCAAACTATGTCGCGGCCGAAAGCGGCATCGGCATGATCAACACCTTTGTCTCTCGTCATCAATGCCTGAAGCGGAACTACCGGTCTTTCGAGGACTATCCCGTTCCGGTTGAGGCGTTTCTGCAGGCTTTGGGAAAGGACAAGAAAAACGTAGGCAGCGATCTCGTGCTTATTCTCCCGGATGCCGAAGGAAAAATTCAGAAAACCCGGCGCGCGAATGACGCAGCATTCCGTGATCTCTGCACGGCCTTCCTCGAAGAGGTCCGCTTGTTGTGACGATCCATTCAGTCTTTTTATCCATCAGGGACATGCTGCCATGACCCGCGTCGCCATTCCGTCCATTTCATTCTGCCAGACCGAGATACTGCGCAAAGAGACTTTGGCGAAGTATCCGGATACGCGCTTCAATGAAGAGCAGCGCCGGATGAGCGACGACGAACTGGTGGCATTTTTATCCGGCAGGGACGCCGCGATCATGGGCCTTGAAAATCTGACCGAGGAGATGCTGGACCAGTTGCCGGAACTCAAGACTATTTCCCGGATGGGGGTCGGGCTCGACAATGTGGATCCGGCGTTGTTGCGCGCGCGCGGTATTTGCATCGGGTGGAAAGGCGGCACAAATCGGCGATCGGTTGCGGAGCTGATGATCGCTTTCTCTATCTGCGCGCTTCGCTACGTCGGCCCGCTATTCGCCGAGATGCGCGCGGGTTCGCGCCCGCGCCATCAGATGGGCCGCGAACTTGGCGGCAGAACCGTGGGATTGCACGGGTGCGGTTATGTGGGCAAGGAAGTCGTGCGTCTTCTGCAAGCATGGGACTGCACAATACTGGCATGCGACCTGCAGGATTTCCCGGATTTCTATCGCGAACACGGTGTTAAAGCCGTGTCGATGGATGAACTGGTTGAGCGGTCCGAAGTTCTTTCTCTCCATCTTCCCCTGGATCATACCACGCGCGGACTGTATAGCGCGGACGTGCTCGATTGCATGCGTGACGATGCGGTGCTGATTAACACCTGCCGAGGTGGTATTCTCGAAGAGGCTGCACTGAAGGAACGTCTGCTGAACGGCCGGTTGGCCGCGGCCTGTATCGATGCGTTCGCGGTCGAACCCCCGACGGATGACGAGCTTCTCAATGCACCCAATTTCCTGTGTACACCGCATATCGGTGGAAGTTCTGCCGAAGCCAGGCTTGTCATGGGACGGGCGGCGATCGACGGTATCAAAAATAATTTTCTGCCGGAACCGGGTGTACACCCGTTCACCTGATTGTCCTGCGATGAGCAATCTGGCGTGATGCTGCCATGAGGGATGCTCTGATCCGAAAGGCCCGTCAGGTGCTGGCGGACCCTGTGCTTCGGCGCTGGCTGCTACGGCGGATCGCCGGCCTGGAAAAGTCTCCTGCCGGTTTCGTTGCCGGATACCCGCCCTATCTGGGAGCGGAACCTAAAAAGCATCCGACTGTTGCTGTCACGGATTTTCCGCCCGGCAATTTTAGCGTCCCGACTGAAAACATCACGATCGAGCTGCCGGGAAAACTCGTTGAACTTTCGCCGGAGGATCCATCGGCGCTGTTTTCCAAATCCTATGCGGATCTTGAGACGCTTCTCGGCGCCCATCGTTTCGCCTGGGTTCCGACAGCAGGTGAAGATCTTGATCCTGACTGGGTTGCCGCGCTGTGGCAGTGCTGGGCAACTGTATATGGAGAGGAGGAGTCGGGATGGCCATGGCACGCGTATACGGCGGCAGAGCGTGCGATCAATATCATCGATTTTGCACGCCGGTTCGGGGTGCCGGGCGAGTGGGAGGCTACGGTGGACCTAATTGCGCGTCATGCCGATGTTATTCGCGCGAGCCTCGAATATTTCGGCGAACATTATACGTCTAACCATTTGTCCAACAACGGACGTGGGCTGCTGCGTATCGGTACGGCCCTCGGTCTGCACGATCACGCCGCGACCGGTACAAAGATTATGGTGGCGGAGGCTAGGCGCATATTCGGCCGCTCAGGAATGCTGCGCGAAGGTTCCACCCACTATCACCTGCTCGTCACGCGAAACTATATCGATGCCTGGCTGGATGCCCGCGCGGCAGGTCTGAAAGACGCCGGCGTGCTTCGCGAAATTGCGGAACGCGCCATTGCGGCAATCCCGGGTCTACGTCTGCCGGGGGGGCTTCCCCTCATTGGCGATATATCGCCGGATGTATCGCCGGGATTTATCGGCCGCCTTTCGGGTCCCGAGCATGCTGGTACTTGGCCGGGAAACCTCAGCCAGGATCGTCAGCGGGATGCGTTTACAATACTGAACGGTGCATCCCCCGTATCGCCCGATCGGCTCGCCGATGATGGCTGGCACCGCTTCGGTGCAGCCAGTTGGCATGCGTTATCCCATGTCCCGCCCGATGGATGGCCCCCGATGCCGGGTCACGGCCATCAGGATCTCGGCAGTTTCGAACTCCATGACGATCAACTGCCAATCCTTGTCGACCCGGGACGCGGTAGCTATGCGGATTTTCGCTATGGAGACGCAGTGCTTCACAACGGGTTGATGATCGATGGAAACGGACCGATGCCGGTCAACAGACCCTATTATGCCGACGCCTTCCGGCACCGCGTCATTGGTGAGTTGCCTCGGATGGAGCGTACCCGCGACGGCAGGATTCTATGGGCTGCTGGGTTCGGCTATCTGAAATATGTCAAATCGGCCGAACGGGAGTGGCGGTTCAGCGACTCCGCAGTGGAGATACTTGACCGAATCGAGGGGGAGGGCCGCCATTTTATAAGCCGACGCCTTTGCACGCCGCTTGCGGTTACGGGCGAAGGGGACACTGCTATCCTGTCTGACGGTTCACGGTCCTATCGCGTTTTGATGGGTGGTGTTTTCAGGCTTGAAGAAATTATCCGCTGGTCGGCATATGGTGAAGGCACGCCGGCAACGCAGATCGTTTTGGAATGCCGGACATCGCTGCCCTTTGACGGGGCAATAAAAGTCGAACGTATTTGAGAATCGCAGATTGTATGGGCCTGACAGATGGAAAAACAAGCGGCGCGAGGTTTAGAATTGCTGCTTTTCTGGCGAGTAAATTTGGCCTCGCTGCAAAACGTTACCTGGTGGTCGGCGGCGCGTCTGCTGTTGCGGACTGGGCAATTTTTGCGGCAGTGCTGTATGGCTTCGATCTTCACTATATTGCCGCCGGCACGATCTCTTTTATTCTGGCGACGGCACTGAATTATTATCTGTCGGTGCACTTTGTTTTCGGCGCCGGCAGCCGTGGCCCCCATCAGGCAATGATTCTAGTATATTTGGTCAGCATCGTCGGCATCGCCATCAACCTCATCGTCCTGACTGTCGGTATAGATATCCTGGAAATGCACCCGCTGGTCGCGAAGTTTTTTGCAACGGGCGTTGCTGTGTTCTGGAACTTTCTTGTGCGTTATTTCTATGTATTCAAATGAAGAATGTTCTCGGTCGGCGACCTCTCAATTTTCTTTACTGGATATGGATCATCGTGATGCTTGGGCTCTATGTGGGCTCCTTCGGACCGGTGATTCGCATACTGCTTTCGTCGTTTCTAGCGTGATTGGCAGGGGCCGGGTTTTTAAATGACGACGATCGTTGCGCTAGTGTCAGTCGTCGTGCTTATTTTGAGCTGCATTGGGTATGGGCTTCTGGTGATCCGGTTATGTGGGGCGCACAGATTCATCCTGGATCCCCTGGAACAACAGCTGCTTGGCTTTTCAGTTGGCGTTGGAACGCTCGGCTGGTTTGTGTTCTTCCCAGGCGTGGCGGGGTATTTCACCCCGACTGTTTCCTGGGCGTTATGTCTCCTGGCAGCTTCCTATGCCGTGGTCTGGTGGCTTCGCTCCGGAATATTGCCGAAACGTCTTGGTTTTTCACGGTCTGAAATTCTTTTGCTGGCGCTTATTGCTTGCGTCGCCGGCATTGACGTTATCGAGGGGATTTCTCCCCCTGCAGATGCAGATTCGCTGGCTTATCATTTTGCCCTCCCAGCGGATTTTCTTGCAGCCGAACAGATATTGTTCGTGCCGCGGGCGGTCAGCGGCGCGATCCCGCTGCTCTTGCATATGACATATGCCGTTGCCCTCGGGACCGGGGGTGAAGTGGCGCTGACGTTGTGGGCCACCGTTACTTGCTGGGCGACGGTCCTGTTATTCTACGCTGTGATGCGTCGGCATATACCGCGTGTCTGGGCTATTGCGGCAGCACTGGTCTTGCTAACCACGCCAGCTGTCTTATACGGCGGCGGCAACGGACAGGTAGAGATCCGATGCGCCCTTTTTGCCATCGCGGCGGTCGTATTCATCATTTCGAGCCAGCAATACAATGCATCTGGGCTCCTGTTCCTCGGCGGACTGTGCGCCGGTTTTTTCATGGGCGCCAAGTTTTACGGTCTGATATTCGTCGGGGCTGCGGGACTCGTAATTCTGTTCCAGCGTGGCGGCGTGCGAAATGCCGCAATTTTTGGGTCTGCGGCCTTGTTCACCGGGTTCCAATGGTATTTCTGGAATTGGCTGCACACGGGCGATCCGATATTCCCGATACTGACGAATTTATTACAATTCCCTGATTCTTCGATCTGGACGCGGGATTTCGGTCGGTATTTCTCTCAGACGCTTGCTAGCGGAGAACTGCCGCTGGATCGGACCGCACTAAACTGGCTCAGTTATCCTGTTTATTCGATCTTTAATCTTGTTGAACGACTCGAAGGTGGGCGAACAGGACTAGGTATATTTTCTGTTCTGATTTTGCCTTTGGCCGTTTATGGATTTAGCCGTTCCGAATACAGACGACGCGAGTTCATCGTGCCATTGGCGGTCGCATTCATTTTCTTCACAGTCTGGTTTTTCAGTGGCACTACCCAAAGGACGCGCCATTTATTGGCTGTCTACCCGCTGATCACGCTCGGATTTTTTCCTGTCGCCGTCAATGTCGCCCGGCGTCTATCTCTATCTTTTCCTCTAGCGGCCGGTATTTCCGTTGTTGTGGCCATGCAGATTGCTGGCCAGTTGGTCTTTGGGGCCAACTACGTGAGCCATGTCTTCAGCGCCGAGACGCGTTACGATTTCTATCGACGGAATGTGCCCGGAGCGAATGCGGCGCTTTGGGTCGCTTCGGAATTGCGAGAAGACGGCAAGGTAGGTTTTATTAACCGTCAACATGCCTACTTGTTGAATACATCGCGTTACATGATGCATCCACATCTCCAGACTCTTGTGGATAGCAGGGCGACGGTTTCGGATAACCGCCTTTTCGTCGCGCAAATCAAACAGCAGGGTATTACACACCTCTTGTTGCCCAAAACTTGGGCTGGCTCGGATGCAAAAGCGGCCAACCGCTCAAACTTTCACGGGATGGTTGACCGTCTTTTGCAACAGGGTTGTCTCAAACTTCTTCGCGAATTCGACACCTTGGCAATTCCATCGCGGACCCTTCGGCAATTCGGTGGCGATGTCTTGAAAACCAAAGATGCGCTATTTGAACTCCAGCCGCAGCATTGCCCGCAATGATCTATGCGATTCTTGTGCTGACTGTTGTTGACCGATAAGAGTGCTGGAATGAAATACGGCATATCATGAAACCTCCGTCACCCAATGACGAAAATCCTTTCAGGGGACATTTTCCAGACCAGGTTCTCGAGGATCTTGAGGACTTGCCCAATTATAATGACTGGATAGTATCTCACTTCGCGCCGTTTCTTGAGGGGCATATTGCGGAAGTCGGGGCGGGCCTTGGCACTATTTCGGGGCGGTTGCTTTCCAGGGCACAGAGTCTGGACCTTATCGAACCGGCACCGGTTATGGCAGCTGAACTAGCGCATAAATTTGGTACCGACAAAAATGTTCGGGTCCTCGGCCAAACACTCGAAGATTGGCAGCGGAGGGTTCAAACTGATGAATATGATGGAATAGTTCTGGTTAATGTACTTGAGCATATAAGAGATGACTATGCGGCCGCCCAGGGATTTTTTCGCAGTCTGAAACCTGGTGGCCATCTCATGATTTTTGTCCCCGCGATGCCGCGCTTATACAGCAAGCTCGACTACGCTTATGGCCACTATCGTCGTTACACCCGAAGGGACTTGCGGAAATGCGTCACAGGTGCCGGCTTCAAGATCGAAAAGCTTCATTTCGTCGATCTTGCCGGTGTTTTCCCCTGGTGGTTATTGAACACCGTCATGGGAAAAACCTCTTTCCACCCGCCGTCTCTCCGCGTCTATGATCGATTTGTCGTTCACCTGACGCGCAGTCTCGAATCCGTTTTACGTCCCCCTTTGGGGAAAAATCTGATATTGGTTGCCCGCAAAGCCCAAGGCTGAACTCCGTTTATCATTAAAAAATAGCCTGTCCTATCACGATCGAGATCGGAAATCTCCCAAGAAATGCCCGAAGTCAAAAACGTAACTATTCTGATCCCCGCGTATAATGAAAGTGCGACAATCATTCAGCTGCTTGAAAGGGTGAATCAGCAGAACGTCGAGGGATTCGCGCTTGAAATCCTGGTAATCGACGACGGTTCGACTGACGGTACGAGCGACCTGCTGGATGAGCACCCGGATCTTTACACCCGGCTGATCAAGAGGCCGCAGAACGGCGGCAAGGGTGCCGCTGTCGTCAATGGGCTCGCTGAAGCCACTGGCGACTACATATTGTTCCAGGATGCCGACCTTGAGTACGATCCCGGCGAATATTCAAAATTGTTCGCGCCGGTCAGCAGGTTCGGCGCCGAGATTGTCATTGGCAGCCGGTTTATCGCGCCGGAATACACGCGGGTCTCCTATTTCTGGCATAAGTTCGGCAACCGGGTTCTGACGTTCGTGTTCAACATCTTAAACAACACGACGTTCACAGATATCTATAGCTGCTATCTGATGTATCGACGCGATCTGGTTGATCCGGATACCCTAAAGGCGATGGGCTGGGATCAACATGCCGAGATTTTGTCGATCGCCGTGGCAAACGGAGAGGCCTTTTATGAAGTACCCGTGAGTTATCACGGGCGCGGCTATGAAGAGGGCAAGAAAATCCGTGCGCATCACGGTATCGGCGTCATTCTGACAATCCTGCGAAAGCGGCTGTTTCGATAGCCTGGAGACGAAGAGAAATCATGGCAGATACGCCGCACATAGAACCGGTCACAGAAGAGGAAAAGGCCACCTGGCCATCCGAGCCTCTGGTCCAACTGGAAAAGCCGTTCGTCGATGTCAGGGGGGCAATCCATCCGCTCGTTGATCGATTGATGAAAAGCGCGGTCCTGATCGAATCGAAAAAGGGTACGCTGCGCGCCAATCACTATCACAAGACCGACTGGCATTATTGCTACGTGATATCGGGCTGCATCGAATATTATCATCGCCCCACCGGCAGCGAGGAAGAACCCGAATGTGTGGTTGCGCGGGCGGGCGAGATGGTCTTCACGGCGCCCATGGTCGACCACGGCATGGTCTTTTCGGAAGACACTGTTTTCCTTACCCTTTCGCGCAACCCGCGTGATCAGGAAACCTACGAGGCGGATGTCGTGCGTATAGATATGCTGAAGCCGGATGGGCTTACTGTCTGGAAACCAAGTGACGAAGACTAGCCAGATGACCACCCAGTATTTCCGACGGACCCACTGCCAACTTTGCGGCAGCAACGAACTGACGCTTATCCTGTCCCTGGAGCCAACGCCGCCGGCGAATGCGTTCGTGCTGGCAAACGCACTTGAAGAGGAGCAGGAATGCTTTCCCCTCGATGTTTTCCATTGTGAGGACTGCCACCACACACAGCTGACAGATGTTGTCGACCCAGAGGCTCTGTTTGGAAACTATGTTTATGTGTCGGGTACATCGCCCGCTTTTGTCAGTCACTTCGAAGACTATGCAACAACGGTAATCGAGCGCTTCACCCCACCGGGTGATGGTCTTGTAGTCGATATCGGCTCAAATGACGGCACGCTACTGAGGTTCTTTCAGGAAGCTGGGATGAGTGTGTTGGGGGTCGACCCCGCAAGAGATATTGCCGCCGCTGCATCAACTACCGGTATTGAGACGCTAGCGTCTTTTTTTACTCCGGCGCTGGCGAGGGAGGTGGTGCATGAGCGCGGCAAGGCCGACGTTGTGACAGCGAATAATGTGTTTGCTCATGCAGACGATCTGAAATCTTTAGCTGAGGGGGTCGCCACGTTGTTGTCGCCCAATGGTATTTTTGTCTTTGAAGTATCATACCTAGTCGACGTCTTTGAAAATATTTTGTTTGACACTATTTACCATGAGCACTTGGCGTATCATTCGGTTGGGCCATTGAAGCGGTTCCTTGAAGGTACCGGACTGGAACTCTTTGCTGCCGAGCGAATCTCGAGCCATGGAGGCAGTTTGCGGGGCTACGTTCAGCTTGCCGGTGGGCCTCATCAACATGACGGGTCGGTAGAAGCGCTTCGGGCAGTGGAACGAGGCCTAAAACTCGATTCGTCCGAAACATTCAGAGAGTTCGGGGCCCGTATTGACGCTCTCGGACACACATTTACTAACCTTATCAGGGAACTACAGGCCGAGGGCAACACGATCGCCGGTTATGGGGCGCCCGCCAAAGCTACGACACTGTTGTATCATTTTGGAATTGCCCCCGGTACGCTTCAATTTATCGTCGATGACAGCCCGCTCAAGCAGGGACTTTTTAGCCCCGGTCTTCATATCCCAGTCGTACGAGCGGAAGTCCTGCTCGAGAGACAGCCTGATATCTTGGTGATTCTGGCGTGGAACTTTGCCGACGTTATTATGGAGAAGAACGCAGCGTTTGCTGAAAAAGGTGGACGCTTTCTGATACCGGTACCTGAAGTCCGGCTTCTTCCTTAGATCACAAAATCCCGTCCTATTACCGGTGACCCAATGACAGAATTTTTGCTGCAATCAGATGTCGAAGAAATCACAACCCGGCTCCGCGATGATGCAATAGCTCTGTCTGGCAAGACGGTGTTGCTAACTGGCGGCCGAGGATTTCTTGGCCGCTACTTCACCGAAGTTTTTGCCGCGCTCAATGCAGACATCCTCGATAAGCCGGTAAAGGTCGTGATCCTCGACAACTTGATCACTGCAGGCGCAGCGGGGGCAGCCGCGTTTTCCGACCCCAATATGGAATTCATCCAGCACGATGTGATTCAGCCTTTCGAGTGGAGAGGAGATCTCGATTACATTATTCACGCGGCTGGCATTGCTAGCCCGTATTATTACCGCGCGTTTCCACTAGAGACGCTGGAAGTTGCGATTGCCGGCACGCGGAGAATGTTAGATCTCGCGGGCCGTCATGACGCGCGGCTTACGTTCTTTTCGTCCAGCGAAATTTATGGCGATCCTGATCCGCGCTACGTGCCAATTCCCGAAAGTTACCGCGGCAACGTATCCTGTCAGGGCCCGCGGGCCTGCTACGATGAGAGCAAACGTGTTGGCGAGACCCTGTGCTATATTTTCAACACCAAGGATGGCACACATACGAACGTCATTCGACCGTTTAACGTTTACGGGCCCGGTATGCAGGAGACCGATTACCGGGTGTTGCCGAATTTTGCCAGCCGTATCAAGGCCGGTCAGGCGCTGAAGGTATACGGTACGGGGGACCAGACGCGAACATTCTGTTACATTACTGACGCGATGTTGGGTTTCCTAAAGGTTGTACTTGGCGGGATTCCGGGCGAGGCCTACAATATAGGTAACCCCAAACCTGAAATTTCGATGGTCGAGCTTGTTGAATCGATGGAGAAAGTGTTAGGCCGAACGCTCGATTATGATGTTATTGAATATCCCGACAGCTACCCTGCTGACGAGCCGAACCGGCGTGCCCCAGATATCCGAAAAGCACAAATTCAACTGAAGTTTGCGCCAGCAGTCACGCTGGAGACAGGCCTTAGAAGGTTTCTCAGCTGGACAGATGCGGCGTTTACCGGCAGTGAATGACCTTATCGTCCAAGTCGGATAACAGACGGCCTCTGAAGATGGCGGTTTGCGGGTCGGG
>MDTB01144963.1_pt1 | contig 21525 bp, 25 predicted proteins | sample 811161 | NCBI WGS metagenome assembly MDTB01 (sample SAMN05326650, study PRJNA326480) | marine metagenome | isolation source: seawater | place: Mediterranean Sea | collected 2009 | reverse complement strand
TTCTAAAATTTTTATTTATATATTATTTAACAGGCACACTATTTAGATATGCTGCTAAGTTTTCAATCTCATCGTCAGATAATGGCATTGCCATCATAATCATCAAGTCAGAGTTAGGACCAATTTTTGTACCAGACCTGTACGTCTTTAGTCTATCTTTTAAATAGGCTATTTCCTTACCTTGAATCTTTGGATAACTAGCTAAACCCATTCCTGCTGGTCCGTGACAATTGCCACAATTTTGAGCATATCGAGCTTCACCTGCACCAATATCCCCACCAAGCAGTTGGTTTGAAATAGTAAATACAAAGAAAAAGGCCACAAATATAGGTAAAATTTTCATAACTCCTCCCAAATAACTTACTAAGTGGAAAACAAAATAAGTCAATCGATCTAGAAATTGAAATCGATAAATATAATGTGGCAATTAAAACCTTTTTTGTCAATTGTAAATATTCGAATTTTAAATTATTTTATCAGCGATTAGCAGCTATGCACCGAGAGTTTCTTTAGCTTTTTCGAGTTCATCGGCATTAATATCATTTTGTTTGGAAAATTGAATAATTTTTCCTGATGAACTAAAAAATAATGGGATTGCTGTTAAAGCATCCTTTGCTGTAAAAGCAAGACCAATTCCAGATATAATACCACCAATACCTCCAGACAACGCATCAACAGTATTTTTAAATGAAAAACCACACTTGACCAATGATGCTAGCCCCAGAGAATAGCTGGGAATACCTTTAGCAAATTCGGCTTTTGCCTCAACACTCATTTTTTCAACATCTAACATTTTTTCATTAATTAATTCTTGATTTTCTTTGGATTGCACAAGGGCCTTTTCCAAATAATCATCACCCAAAACTGTTCCACTTTCCAAATTCTGTACATATGCTTTTGTTGCAAGTGCAAGCTCATCCTCTTCTAATGCATGTAAAAAATTAACTTGCGCTTTATTCAAATTAAGCAAAGCATTTCTCATATGAATATTTGACTGATCTTGACCTACTCCAATACCTAACAAAGCAGTTGCACTTCCAAGAATACTTGTATCTTGATTGTTATTTTCTGAATTCTTTGTATTAGCAGAATTTTCTGTTTGATTCATGTTATTAATATGATTATTCGATTGACCGAGAAGACCTGCACCCGGTATTAAACTTTTAAAAACTGCACCCATATCTCCTAAAACATCATTAGATTCTGACGAATCTTGTTTAGTTTTGTTCATTCCAGATTGTGCCGAAGTAACTATTCTTTGATCTAGTTGTTTTTGATCATTTTTCCCCTCAATTGTTTTATAATCTTCAAGATTATTCATATTATTAACGAGATTAGAAAAAGCATTTTTGGTTTGATTTGGTTTATTGCACATATACTGTTTTTGACTACCACTGAGAGGCGTTTTATTTTCTTTAAAATAAATATCAGCAACCTTATCGTATTTTAAATCTCCTTTATTAAACATTCTTAGGCAGTTTGTTCTATCTTTGTCACTTAAGTAGGAAAATGTTCCTATATCATTACTTCTGGACGAAGTTGAAATAGCAAGTATACAAAAAAAAATAAATATTTTATTCGTTATTTTTACAGATATAGGTAGCTTTGCAACATCCATCACAACTCACTTGGTTTTTTATCGCTACTTTCTGTCTTTCAATTAAGCAATAATCTTCGGCGTTTTTATCAGCTTTTTGCATTTTTGAGGGTTCATATTCTATTCGTATTGTGTCCCCATAAGATCTTAAAATTTCTACTTTTTTTTTACATTCAGAAGCATATTCGGCAGGTGGCGAACTCGTCTGCTGAACTGTTGCACATCCCGATAAAAAAAATAAAAAAACTATTAAAAGTCTCACATATTTATCTTATAATAAATAATCAAATTGTAAAGTAAGGTCTGAATAATGAAAATTATGTTTATAGCCGGTTTAGTTTTGGTTGCCTTGGGAACAATTGCATTATTTGGTCAACCCAAAAGAGATAAGAGAACAAAAACAGGTCTTGAAAAAAATAAAACAACCTCATACGGTTTATGTTTTATTTTAATATTAATAGGTTCAGGTTTGTTATATGTTGATTCGAAATTTTTTTCAGACGAGCAAGAATCTAATATATCTTCAGAATCGAGTACTTCTTATAAAGAAAGAAATAATACAGAGGATACAAAAGAACCAAATACTGAAAGATCTAATTCAATTAGAAGTGGTGATTACTAAATTAATTCCTTCTTCTCCAGTCCCATGGTTTTTCAAAATCACCTGCCCAAATACCTCTTAAGTTTTTTCTGGCGTTTTTTTCATTCTCAACAAATATCTTATTATATTTTCTGTAGGCTAATGCCCATCCATTTTCAACCATTTGTTCATTGATATTTACACCTTTTACAAAACACATCCCCAAAATTCTGTTGTAACGATCCAGTTCTTTGTATTTGCATTTCACATCAGAGTCTTTGATCAAATCTTTCAGAAAATTTTTTGAATCCATACCACAACTATACTCATGATTTTTTTTTATACATTTTTGTTTTAATTCTGGCGCATCAATACCCTGAAGTCTTATACGACTCATACCAATTTTAATACTATCTCCATCTGTAATTTTAACACTCTTTGTGGTACTAGAAGTAATTATTTTTATTGAATTTTCTAACTGCTCTAAATCTGTTTTATAACACAGTACTTTTAAAAATTTTTGCTTAGAATATGCACTATTATCTCCACATAAATCACCGTTTGTTTTTACTGAAAAAGGACAAGGACAAACACCAGGATAACTCTCTATGGATTTGAGAATAATTTCATTGGTTGGGTGTTTTTCTTCACACGAGATTACAAAAAATAGGGTTATAATTAAAATTATATAAAATTGAGGCATTTAACTAAGTTCCTAGAGATTCTTTGGCTGTTTTTAGTTCATCTATGTTCTTAATATCATTTTGTGAAGCATATTTAACTAAATCCCCTATTGATTTCAAACAATAGAACCTGCATCGGCATCAATAATTTGGCCCTAAAGTTTAGTCTGTTCATTTGTTACATACGAGCTTAGAATCAACCATGTTGAAAATACTATTATTTTTTTTTTTTTTATTTTCACTTCTTTTTTTTTGAAAAAAATTTAAAAATCCTTCCTAAAAATCTAAACATATAGATAAATCTCATAAACATACGCATAAATTTGTAAAGCAGATTAAACCATTTAAAAAGCATTTATATATCCTTTCAATTTATCATAATTTTTCAATTGAACTAATAATCTGAGAATAATTAACTTTAAATTTTAGTAATTCTGATTTTGGAATTCCTACTACAACATAATAAAAATCCCCCAATTTACCACTATCCACAACCTGCGATTTCATGAATGTGAATTTTTTTTGATTAATATAAAAATTCCACAAGGCAATTTTTAATTCTGGGTTAATTTTTTGAGGCCAATTAACCAACGTGGATAGATAGTCAAGAAACTTTGCAGATGCAATCATTTTGTTTGATTCAATATCGGCATCTTCAAGAGCTGTTGCCTTTGAATAAGACGATGCAAAGAAAAAGTTTGGCGAAGTACTTATCGAATTAGCATTAATATTTTTTTTTATAATCTCATATTCTTTATTTATAGTTTCAGCATTAGAAAGGGAATAAAAAAAAGTAAGAATAAAAAAAACTAACCTAAAAATCTGCTTCCTCGCTTTCTAAAGAAGTTCCCGTTTCAATAGGATCAGTAGTTGAAAGGTCTGTTTTGCCGGATGAGCTTGATGAACTACTTGAATCCAAATCTGCTTGTAGAGAATCGCTTTGAGTTGACAGTGACCATTTTCTAACAACATAACGTGCCATCATTTTATTAGCAGGATGCATTGTTTTTCCTTGAGCTAATGTGGTTATACCAGCGATTTCTGCCTGTTTACTAAAGGCTTCTGTATTAGATTTCAATTTTTTTTCAACCTCATTTTCTTGTTTTCCACTTTTGTATTCTTCAAAAATTTGCTTGAGTACTTGTTCAGAGTTAGCGGTTACCTGAGTACCGGCAAATATTCTTAAATTTGAATCTGCCTCGTTAACTACTTCATCAATAGCAATTTCTTCTGATACATCGGAATCTGTCTCAATTAAATTGACTGCAGTTGATAATAAATGATAATTTCCATCTAAATCTTTTTTTACTCTTACTCCAACGTTTGCCATCACTTGCTTTGGAGTAAATTTTCTTGGAAGAGAGGTTTTGGAGGGTTTACCCTTTATATTTAGAGAATTTTTTGATAATATGGCTTTAGCTAATTGGCCTTGTTCAGAACTTCGAAGTGCAAGAATAGCGATTCTGCATTGTTTTTTACCTGGTTTGCATTCTTCCCAAACTTTGTAGGACTGTAAACCATTCAGCGAAGTTTCCGAAGCTGTTTGAATAACTTTTTCAAACACTTTGGATTGCATAATATCCTCAACCTCTTTTTGAATTTTGTCTTGATTAGCTAACTCTTCTTTATTTACGCCATCAAGTCTTTTATCAACTTCGTTATTAGCAAGTTTAAACAATTTCTTAAATAAATCATCAGACTCTGTGTTTTTAGCACTTTCACTAAGTTCCTTATCTTTTTCCATTGCAGTTTTATCATCTATTCCAAAACCTTTCTGTAATGCATTAGATAGTTGAACTTGAATTTTTTTTCCTTCAAACTCACTGAATCTTTTTTGTATATTTAATAACGCATCATTAAACGCAACAGTTCTAGACGATAAAAAATCCTTATTTGCAGGAGGTTCACCAATACCTGCCCGTCCACAAGCCACTCTAATTTGTCTACCGTCGGCTAATGTATTAAGTTCAAATTCTTTCCATCCCTTTTCGATTACATAATTTATGCATAAATCAAAAGGACCTTCTGCGGCTGCTACTAAATCTGCTATTTCATCGTAAGGATCAACATCAATTTCTTGAGCATTTGAATTAGAAAAGATTAGAAAGAAAATAATTAAAAATTTTACCATTCGTCTTCAGAATCCTCCTTAAGTTTTTTTATAGTTTTAGGTTTTTTGATTGGTTGCGAAGCAGCCTTGATTACTTTAGCTTTTTTGAAAGGTCTTACAATAAATGTATCCTTATCTTTAATAGCATCTGCTAATTCAATAATTGATTCAAGAATCTCTGCTTCAGCCGTTTTTGGTTTTATTGTTTTAATTTTAATAACTGCTACTTCAATTTCTTCTCTGCCAAGACTTTCCCCAGTATAGGCATCTTTCATCTTTTTTCCTAATTGGTAAACTTTAAATAAGTCGCCATTTGTCATTGTTTTTCCGCCCTGACCAAGCGTAACTTGTGAAGACGAGGCATTGATTATTCGTATAGGATAAATTGAACCTAGAATCACATCTCCAATGTTTAGTGCTAAATTGTCAGCCACTTTTTCTATAGGAGTATTTAAAGTTTTTTCGTAAGTATCTGCAAACTTGATTTGTGTTGTTGCTACATCAATTACTCTTAGAGTTATTCGGGCGTTAGATGTAAGTGTTTTTTTTACTGTGTCTGAAACCTTGCTTTTTTTTTCAGTAACATACATATTGGCTTTTTCAATTCTTCCAACAATTATGTAATCTGTGCCGATTCTATTTCCTAATTTGGCAATTTCTTCATTGGACATGCTAGTTTGAGCTCCACCAGCAATAAAATTGAGTTCTTTTGTCTGTTCTTTTACAAATGACCTATCAACTAAAGCAAATCTTCGTGTTTGCGTAAGGTAGTTTTCTAATTGTGAGGTAATAGCACCCTCAAATTTTTTTGTTGTGTCAGTTATTTTGACAGTATTGGCCGCCCTAAAAGGTACAACTGCTAGTCTTAATCTTTTTGTTTGAACAGATTTTTTAAATTTTGACACTTGAACAGAGAGCCTTACTTTAAAAAGATTTTCCTCTTTTTCTGAAGATAGAATTTGATAACTTTTCACAAGTCCATTAGTTATTTTTGAAACATTTTTATCAAAGGTTTTCTTAACGTCTGCACCATCTTTTGTAGTTACCTGCGACAAAGAAGTTTTTACTTCTGCTGCTATTTTGGCACCATTTATCTGAGAAATAGCCTCGACTAAAGCACTATTAATAGCCGAGCTTTCGTCAGAAGCAATACCGTTGACCTCCACTGTTTTGGTTTCAATTTTTGAAAAAACAACAGTGGGACAAAGGAGAAATAATAATAATAGATACCTTAACATATTAATCTCCAAGAGAACCTTTAGCTTCTTCTAGCGGCTTAGTATCAATTTCATTCATTGTTGCAAAATCCATCATTGTACCTGTTGAATTTGAAAACATACTAATGGCACCAGGAGTTTCTTTTGCAATATAAATCAAACTACCTATTTTTGTTATGATCAACGGGCTCGGATTGGATCCAATGGAGTCAACTGTTTGTTTCGCTTTTAAACCAGTTATTGCTAAACCCGCAACACCCTTTCCATAAGGAGGTACTCCTTTTGCAAATGTGATTTTAGCCTCAACCTCAAGAACTTTTTGTTCAGCGATCTTTTTATCAATAATCTTTTGTGACTCTTGAGATTGGACAAGTGCTTTTTCTAAATCATCTTTACCAATTGCCTCACCCTTTTCTAAGGCAGAAATATACATACCAGCTGCAATTGCAGCCTCTTTCTCCCCTAAAGCCTCAAGAAACTTAGCTTGTGCTTTGGAAAGGTTTAGTAAAGCGTTTGTCATAGATTTAACCAACTCAGATTGTTTACCTGTGAGAGCATCAATATCAACACCACCATTACTTCCACCACCAAGCCCAGGAACAGGTATTTTTGGAATATCTAGCCCTCCAACACTTTTTGTCTCAAAACTAAACAAAAGCGTTAAAACAAAAAAAATGGTGGAAAAAAAATTTATTTTAGTCATAGTATGTCTCCTTTTTAATTTAAACCTTTGGCATTCATTTTATCTACAATAGTTTTTGCCGTAACTTTTACTGCATTTTTTAAAGCACTAGTTGCTGCAGATTTTTCATTTGGCCCCATTCCAAAAGCTTGCGTTGTGAACGATGCAACAGTTTTTGGACGTTTTTTTTCAAAACTTTGGATTCTAGCATTAATATTAACTACGACTTTTTTGTTTCCCGATGTTGGATCAACAAAAGCTTGGTCAGTATCAAGGATTGTGGTGAGTAAATATTTAAATTCTGGTTCTTCTTCTCTTACTGTTTTCATCATATTACTAACAGCCTTTTTAATTTCTCTCGAGAGTCTATTATTTTCAATGAATTCTTCTTCTAGTTGAATTCTCTCAGGTGCTTCATAATCAGCAGAGAACTCGTCATATTCTGTTACTTCAAACATAAAATCACCTAAAACATCGTTCATATTGTCGGCAATAACATCAGGTGAAATAGTATTTGAAGCTTTTTTATAAACCAATTTATCACTTTTTTGAGTCGCAGATCCTCCTGATTCTTGTTTACTGAAGGTTTCTTTCTCAATCGAGTCTGTGCCACCACCCATGGACTCAGACACAGATGCTGCTTCTTTGGTTGCAACTATATCAACTTTCTTTTCATCATAGACTCTCCTGGATGCCAATTCTCTTGTGATAAAAATACCAACTATGCCGCTATTTTCACCGGAGGCGGTCTGGCCTGCTGCGGACAAAGTACTTAGCTTAGCATCAAGAGCAACACTATTTATCTTAATTTTTACAACTGTTTTTAAAGTTTTTGTTCCCTGATCAATTATATTTTCAATAACCTCAGTAGAAATAATATAATCTGACAAGCTATTATCAATATCTTCTTTAATTAACATATATTGCTTCATTTTTGAGGTATTGAATTTAGCTGTAAAACTTTTCCATGCAGATTCTATAGCATTTTTTTTTGCGTTTTCTGTTTCAATATTTGTTGGGTTACTACTTTTCATTTGAATAGTCCCAACACCTTTCGATCCCACTTCAGCTTTGACATACTGAACATTTAATAATATTGTTGCTAAAAAGATGAATAAATATTTTATTTGCATTTATTAATTACTCCTTCAAATTTTGTAAATTGATTTTTTATATCACTGGTATTTGTTATTTCTTTCATACCCTCACTGTCCTTTTGTGAAATTTGTTTAGCAATTTTTGAGAAAAGAGCATCCTGAGAACGCTGATATACATCCCATTCATTCAATATTTTCAAATTTTCAGACTTTGGAAATATTAATTCATTTTTAAAATTAAACTTAGAATTTAAATATACAGTTTCAGTTAAGGGTTCGAGCACTTGCATCGTTATAAAAGCTGCGTAAATTTTTACTTCAAACTTTCCCCTATCAACTGTTGCATTCTTAAATTGTCTGACAAGTAAGTCAATAACATAGTCTGCATCAGGTAAAGTTAAGTTATACTCTAAAGAATCAGAAAATCGAGCTATTAATCCTGTTTTAAAGTTTCCAATTTGACCTAAGGTGAAAGGAAGTATTGGAACATTTTGCTTACTTGATATATGATATTCAAGTTTTTGGGCAGAACGTATTCTTAGTAATTCATTTTGTGCTAAATTAGTTGGTATTTGATTTATTACTGCTTCATCAAGCACAACATTTCTTAATTTTAAATGAATAGTTCCTGCGTTTAAAATATTTACTGTATCAAGTTTTTTAACCCACTGTTTAAATATAGATGCATCAGAATCAACATCTAGGTACATATTTTTGAGTATATCAAAATCATATTGAGCATCAGGCACACCATCAGTAAAAGTTTCATTTTGAACTAAAACTGGAAAATTTGTGATTACTTTTTTTTCGTTAAAATCAAAAACAAGAATCTGCGCAAAAATCTTATAAGCGTTAGTGACCCCCTCCTTTGTTGAAAATCTTTCGATAGTTTCATCAAAAACTGAAAAAGCAATAGCAACTGCCTCACCATCTGCAATGGATCCTAAATCATAAATTAGGTTAAAATCATTTCTTGTTAAATTTGCAAGTGCTTTATTTAAAGGGTCTTTAAAAATTAGATTATTTTTATTGAATAGTTCATTAGCAACTGGATACCTAAATTTTTGGTCTGCGTTTCCCATGAAGGAGAAACCAGAAAAATAAAGATCTTTAGATAATACAGGGTTTACTGATAACAAATATATAAAAGCATAGAAGATTGGTATAAATTTATATTTTAGCACTATCATTCAATTTAAAAAAAAAGTTATATACCAAACAAAAAGTCCAAACTGAATGCAAGAGCTAATTTATAGATCATGCGTTCCTTCGGTATCAAAAACCTACTTCCGACCATAAGGTTGAACGTTTCATAAAGTTCATATTATATAGACTATTATTAAAAAAAAAAAATGGCAAGAAAAACGGAAATAATTTCTTTTTTTTATAAGTGAGTTAAGATAATTTAATAGTAAATGAAAAAACCAGAGAAATTTTTAAGCATTGTTCTATTAATTTTTATACTCTTCCAATTTAATACAGTTAACGCTAATTCGAAGAGTATTTGCTACAACATAATTGAAGAAACAGAACAAAGATTAAATATTCCAAAAAATTTGCTGTTATCAATAGCCCTTACTGAGTCTGGAAGAAAGATCCAAGGTGATTTTGTTCCTTGGCCGTGGTCTATTAATACTAAAGGTAAAGGACTTTTTTTTAAAAATAGAGATGAATTATATCTACATGCAAAACAAAATTTGGATAAGAGGATTCTCAACTTTGATGTTGGTTGTATGCAGGTAAATTACTATTACCACGGAAAGAAATTTACAAATCTTTATGAAATGACAAATCCTTTAGTAAATATAACATGGGCAGGGAAATTTCTAATTAATTTGCACAAAAAACACAAAAGTTGGAAAGAAGCAATATCAAGATATCATTCTAGTACAATTTGGAGAAAGAAAAAATATTTCTCAAAGGTTATGAACAATTGGGCGTATATAAGAAAAAAAGATACTTCTAAGGTTGCCTTATTAGATAATAACAAAATTCAAAATAATATTAGTCAATCAAGTCAAAATAAATATGGAGAAAAAATATCCACTCAAGAATACTCTAAAAAAAAGAATGTTAAAAAATCTAAAAGTATAAAAGACTTAGCTAAAAATGGTATTGAACTAAGAAAAACAAGTGTAAATGAAAAACAAATAAACAAAACGAGTAGCATAAAAAAAAATACTCTAACTGCTGAGGATGATAAAATTCAAGAACAAATACTCAATGACAACTTTTATTCTGAAGAAGTAATTTATAATATTAGAGAAGGTTTTGAGGATATAAAATTAACTGAAAATCAAAATATAGAACTTTTTGATGAACTTACAAATTTTTTTCCTAGAGAAATCTCTGGTATTTCCACAATTAATACTTTTAGGTACATAGATGTTAGTATTATCGATGATAATCTAAAAAGGATTGAAGAATACAAAGAAACAAGATAAAGTTTAATAGATGAAATATTTATTGATTTATATTGTAGTGTTTGTTTTTCTCACGAGTAGTAAAACAAAAGCAGATGAAACAATCAGTTCTCATACTATGGGTCATATTATTGGAGGTCTAGGAAGTTTTTTTCTTGGTCCGTTACCTGGTCTTGGTTTATCAATTCTTCCAGAGGCAATTTCTATATTGAGCAACGATGAAAGTGGTTCCCCTAATACAAGTAAACAGGTGTTTTATGTAAATGAATACACCAACGAATTTGAAATAGTTCCTTATCATGAAAAATCTTCAGATGATATGATAACCAAATATGAAAATACTGTTAAACTTACTAATTCACTAAAGTATTACTAGTTGAATTAATCTTTTCACCAGCAACTATCCAACCACCACCAATCATTTGTTTCTTATGATAAAAAACACAGGCTTGACCAGGTGATACACCGAATTCTGGATTAGTAAGTTCAACAACTCCCGAGTTATTTCCTACTAATCTTACTCTTGCATTGACCATATTTACTCCAGACCTTACTTTTATTTGAGCATTAAATTCATTTAATTTAGAACCTTTTATTAAATTGATTTCTTTCAAAAAAATCTTATATTTTGCCAGTTCTTTCTTGTGACCTACAACAACTGTATTTTTAAATTTATCAATTCTAATAACATATAGAGGTTCTTTTATTTTAGTACCAACTACTCCCCCAATTCCGATACCCTTTCTCTGTCCAACGGTGTAATTTATAATCCCATTATGGTAGCCTATTATTTTACCTTCTGTGTTCTCAATATTTCCTTTTTTTATCGAAAATTTAGCATTTTTGTTTATAAACTTTTTATAATCCCCATCAGGTATAAAACATATATCTTGACTATCAGGTTTCGTAGCATTGGAAAGACCAAAACAACATGCCAATTTTCTAACTCTTTCTTTTGTAAAGTCTCCTAGTGGAAAACGTAAAAATTTTAGTTGATTCCTTGTAGTCGAAAACAAAAAATAACTTTGGTCCTTAGTTTTATCTATTGCTTGATAAATACTATATTCATTTTTGTCTATAACTCTCCTTACATAATGTCCTGTAACAAGGACGCTGCTTCCTATGGAGCGAGTAAACTGAATCAAATCTGTAAATTTTACAGTTTGATTACATCTAATACAAGGTATTGGTGTTTCCCCATTTAAATAACTTTCTATAAAATTATTTACAACTGCATCTCTAAATTGATCTTCATAGTCAATTATAAAATGCTTAAATCCAAATTTTTTTGCAATGAGTTTGGCGTCAGCTATGTCCAGACCTGAGCAACAAGTTTTAGATCGATTGATATTCTTTTTTGAGCTATGAAGTTTCATTGTTACTCCAATTACTTCATAACCAGCTTTTAATAACAAAACTGCAGCAAGGGAAGAGTCTACTCCACCAGACATAGCAACAACTATTTTTTCTCGCTTATTTGGTAAATTATTTTTTTTTATAAAATCACTATAATCAATATTAAACATTCTAATCCCTCTCATCAATCCAAGCCATTTGAATAGCCTCCAGAATTTTTTCATTTGATTTGTTAGGATCATCCTCAAATTCTTCTAGAAGGCATACCCACTTATGGAGGTCGGTAAATCTCAAATTAAGGTTATCCTCGTTTGGAAATTTTTCTTCTAATGCAATAGCAATATCAGTTGTATCTGACCACTTCAGTCTCATAATTATTCAACATTTATGTTTCTTGTACCACTAGGTACTTTAACTTTCAAACCATCCAACTCTTCAGTCATTATTATTTGACAACCTAATCTAGATGTATGAGTTAGTCCATGAGCTAGATCAAGCATATCCTCTTCATCTTCTGTTGGTTCTTTAAGTTTATCAAAGTCTTTTTCTGAAACAATTACATGGCAAGTTGAACATGCAAGAGAACCTTCACAAGCACCTTCAAGATCAATATGATTTTTGTGAGCAATTTCCAAAACTGATAAACCTAATTCGGCCTCTACTTCCTTTTCTTCACCATCAGTGTCTATAAATATTATTTTTGGCAATTTTTATTTCTCCATTTGTAATTTATCATATTTTTTTCCAACAAGACCAGATTTTAAACTTTCTTTAACTCTTTTTTCTGAAAATTTTTGAGTTGCTTGATTAAGTTTATCAATAAGACTATTTATAATATCAACATTTGTATCTGAAATTTCAATCTCAAGTTTTTTTACCAATTTATTTATTTTAGTGATCTCATTCTTATCACATAGTTGTTTTAATTCTACTTTTAATGATTTTAATTCAATTAAAAATCTTCTTGCATTCATTCTAGCCTCAGCTAACATTCTCTTATTTATATCATCAGACGCGTACTTGATACTATCCATTATCATGTTTTTCATATCCGTAATTTCCAAGTTATGTGTTGGTTTGACCTCTAATTCTTTCTGAATTCCACTTGAACTATCACTGGCAGTTACACTTAAAATTCCATTTGTATCAACAACAAATCTTACGTTAATTCTTGGAATACCTGGAGGTTTGGGATCTATGCCATCCAAAACAAATTCACCCAGAGATCTATTATCCTTAACAGTTTCTCTTTCTCCTTGAACTATGTGTATTTTTATTGCTGTTTGGCCTTCTTCGTAGGTTGTAAATTCCTGATCTTTTATAATTGGAATAGTTGAATTTCTCTCTATAATTTTTTCCATAAGACCACCTGCTATCTCAATTCCTAATGAAAGAGGTGTTATATCTAATAAAAGATTTCCAGACCCGTTAACTAATCCTTCCGCATGGAGACCCGCTCCTCTAGCAACAACAAAATCTGGGTCAATATCGCAAAAAACAGGTATATCAAACTTCTCCCCAATAATTTTTTTTAAATATTTTAATTTAGTAGACCCCCCTACAAGTATAAATCCATCTAAGTCCGATAATTTTATCTCTGAATAAACTAAAACATCCTCTGAAATTCTTATTGTTTTATTTACTAAGTCCTTAATTGACGTCACTAAAGTGTCATCATTTATAGATATCTTTTCCTTTTTTCCATTAATATGAATAAAGTCATCAAAAATAATTTTTTTACTTAATTTCTCTTTGAATCGCTTACATTGTTTCGAAATAATTATTTTTTGTTTTTCTGTAAGGTCCTCAAAGTTTATTTTAAAGTTTGACATTAAAATATTTTTTGCGAAATTATTATCAAAATCATCTCCCCCTAAATTTGAGTCACCTCCAGTTGCTAAAACCTTAAAAACACCATCTGTTAACTTTAGTATTGATACATCAAAAGTTCCGCCACCAAGATCATAAATAAAATAAGTACCGCGTGTTTTATTTTCTAGCCCGTAAGCATATGCAGCTGCTGTTGGCTCATTTATTAGACGTAACACATTAAAACCCGCTAATTTTGCTGATTTTTGAATTGCTGACCTAGATCTATCATCAAAATATGCCGGAACAGTAATTACACATTTTTGTAAATCGTTTGTAAGATAATTATCACAACATTGTTTAAGATATTTAAAGATATAAGAGGCAATCTCAATCGGAGAAAGTTTTACGCCATCCATCACATATACACTTTTCTCATGAGGATTAGAACCAAACAAGCGCTTTATCGAGTAAATACAATCCTCAAGATTATCATCTTTTAAAAATTTTATCTGATTACCAACTTTAAATTTATTATCTTTAAAACTCACTATTGATGGTACAGAGGTATGCCCAAATTCATCAGGAATAAAGTTTAATTTTTTATCTATAACAACAGAGCAGACGCAGTTAGTTGTTCCAAAATCTATACCAACACAAATCTCAGATTCTATATCAACATCTTTATTCCTTTTTCCAGGTTCATTAATCTGTAACAATGACATTTACCTATTCCTCAAATCTTTAAATACCTTTTGAAGATAAGAAATTCTTGTTTTTATATTTTTTGCTTTTTGGAAATCATTGTCTCTAAAAGCCAAGTCTAATTCTTCAACGTAGGTGTTTAGTTTATCATCAATTTCACGGGCGAAAATAATCCTTTCTTCCTCATTAATAATTTCTATCTTTTCCTGTATTTCTAGAACTTCACCTAAAATTTCTGGATCAGAAATTGTATTCTCATTGTCGATTGTTTGACCAAAAAATTTTAACAATTCATCGCAACGTGAAACAACATTTTTAAGTATTTCATAGGAACTATTTAAATTTGATGAATGAATTTGGGAATAAAGTGATTCCTCGCTAGATAAATTTATAAATTTATCAGGATGAATCCTATCTTGAAGAAAATAATAATTCATTTCTAATTTTTTAAGATCAATTGAAAACTTATGTTCTAATCCAAATTGTTCAAACGCATTACTGGAAACTGGCTTGTGTATTTTTTTGCAAACAAGGCAAAAGAATTGGAATCCCTCATATTGTGATTTACAATTCCAACATACACATTTAGTAATCATATCCCGAGTTACTAAACATGAAATGACTCACCACATCCACATCTTCCTTTTTCGTTTGGATTAGAAAATTGAAACCCAGACTGAAGGTCGTCTTTAATATAGTCCATTTTAGTGCCAATCAAAAAAAGTACGGCTTTTGAATCTATATAAATATCGAAATCATCAGTAATAATTTTTTCATCAGATTTGTCAACTTTGTCCACAAACTCTAATGTATAGGATAAACCTGAGCAACCTTTAGTGGAAATACCAATTTTTATTCCAGCTGAAACTTTACCCCTAGACGTCAATAGCTTTTTTACTTGTGTTTTAGCTTCTGAAGTTAGTTCTATCATACTGCTTACTTAAAACCATGCAAAAAAAATGTGCAATTACTACGAATTTTTCTTCTTATAATCGCTAATTGCAGCCTTAATTGCATCTTCTGCTAACACAGAGCAATGAATCTTAACAGGGGGTAATGCGAGATGTTTCGCAATTTCAGTATTTTTTATTTCATTCGCCTCGCTAATTTTCTTACCCTTTACCCATTCGGTTATCAATGAACTTGAAGCTATTGCAGATCCACAACCAAATGTCTTAAACTTTGCATCTTCAATTACTCCATTGTCGTCAACCTTTATTTGTAGTTTCATGACGTCACCACAAGCAGGTGCGCCTACTAGACCAGTACCAACCTCTTTTGATTCTTTGTCTAGAGAACCAACGTTTCGAGGTTTTTCATAATGATCTATAAGTTCTTTACTGTATGCCATTTTTTCTCTCCTTTAAATTTAATGTTCAGCCCACTCGATTTTGCTAATATCTATTCCTTCCTGAGCCATTTCCCATAAAGGACTTAGTGATCTTAATCTTACCACTTCTTTAACTATGTTTTCAACAGCTTTGTCAACATCCTTTTCAGTGGTAAATCTTCCTAGACCAATTCTTAAACTGGTATGTGCAAGCTCCTCCTCAACGCCTAATGCTCTTAAAACATAGGAGGGTTCTAATGATGCTGATGTACACGCAGACCCTGAGGACACAGCAAGATCCTTAATTCCCATCATTAAAGACTCGCCTTCTACATAGGCAAAACTTAAATTCAAGTTACCTGGTATTCTTTTATCAGCGGATCCATTGAGAAAAACATCTTTGCACACATTCCTAATTCCTCTCATAAATTTATCTTTTAGCATCTCTAATCTTTTATTTTCATCATCCATTTCTTCATAGCAAATTCGACACGCTTCTCCTAAACCCGCACAAAGTGCAGGAGATAGAGTACCGGACCTCATACCGCGTTCCTGACCTCCACCACTCATTATTGACTTAATTCTTACCCTTGGTTTTCTTCTGACATACATAGCACCAATACCCTTTGGGCCATAGATTTTATGCCCAGAAATACTCATCAAATCAATATTCATTTCGTTAACATCGATGGGGATCTTTCCGATTGCCTGAGCACAGTCAGTATGAAAAAAAACATTATTTTCTCTACATATTTCGCCAATTAATTTGAGAGGTTGGATAACACCAATTTCATTGTGAACTCCCATGATAGAAACCATTAGCGTATTATCTTTAATAGAACTTTTTAAAAGCTCTAAATCTATTAACCCGTCTTGTTTGACTGGAAGATAAGTTACCTCAAAATTTTCGTTGTCATTTAAGTATCTGCAAGACTCCAAAACACATTTGTGTTCAGTTACGCAAGTAATTATGTGGTTTTTCTTGTCGCCATAGAAATTGGCAACACCTTTTATTGCCAGGTTGTTAGACTCAGTAGCACCTGATGTAAAAACGATTTCCTTGGGACTTGCATTAATTATTTTTGCTACATGCTCTCTAGCAATTTCAGTTGCTTCTTCAGCTTCCCACCCAAAATGATGATTTCTTGAATGAGGGTTACCAAATCTGTCATTAAAATAAGGTAACATAGACTCTAAAACTCTTGGGTCTAGAGGTGTTGTAGCTTGATAATCGAGATATACTTTGTTTGATACTATCATATTTAAACCTAATTGTTATATAGTTTTTATTTTCAATATATCCACTAAATTTAGTATAAAAGATTTATCTTTAAAGATAAAGTATCATTTTTTTACTTTCTCTTGACTTATTTTTTCATTTATTTTTGTAAAATCCTCTGTTTTGCTAACCTTTAATTTTATTTTTTTTATTTCTTTTTCCAAGCTTTTAAACTTGAAAGATAGTTCATGATATTCATTTACGATACCTAATATACTGGTTTTATTTGGATCATCAATTCTACCTTCCGTAATTCCATATGGATTAAATTTACCCAATTCTTTTTTGTTTCTTACTTTCCTTGCAGGTATTCCAATGTAGGTTTGATTACTTGGGACATCATTCAAGACAACCGCATTAGCCCCTATTCTTGAATTTTTTCCAACCTTAATTGGCCCAAGAACCTGTGCACCTGACCCTATAATAACATTATCATAAATGGTTGGATGTCTTTTTAAATTTCTCTGCTGATCTGTATCCAATGATGGAGATATACCTCCTAAGGTTACCTGTTGATACATTGTTACATTGCTTCCAATTTCAGAAGTTTCGCCAATTACAAGACCAACTCCATGATCAATGAAAAAACCTTGGCCAATTTTCGCTCCTGGATGAATTTCTATTGAAGTGATTATTCTAAATAAGTTACTAATAAACCTTGCAATGAATTTTAAGTGAAATTTCCACAGAAAGCTTGAGATCCTATATCCGATTATTGCATGAAATCCAGAATATGAAAAAATAATGTCAAAAAAGCTTCTAGCAGCAGGGTCACGTTTTTTTGCAGCTACCAAATCAGATTTTATTAAACTGAAAAAATTTTTTGACATAAAAAATTTTGTAATATAATTTGTCTATACTTTAACATATAATATATTTCCACAAAAAGTAGTCAAGTTTATAAAATGCCAGAAGTTTTAATTAATGGTCCAGAAGGAAGAATAGAATCAAGATATTCTCACAGTAACAAAAAAAATTCGCCTGCTATACTAGTTTTACATGCTCATCCAGGTCACGGCGGAAATATGAATAATTTTTTATCACTTAAACTCCATAAGAATTTTTCTAATTTAGGTTTTTCAACCCTGAGGTTTAATTTTAGAGGAGTTGGAAAATCAGATGGTGAACATGATGGGAGTGAAGGCGAACTCTCAGATTCTGCTATAGCTCTTGATTGGATACAAAATCAAAATCAAAGCACGAACCAATATTGGATATGCGGCATATCATTCGGAGCTTGGATTGGAATGCAACTTTTAATGAGGAGACCGGAAATTTCAAGATTCATACTTCTTGCACCTCCTGCTGGGAAATATGATTTTAATTTCTTAGCTCCATGCCCTGCCTCGGGTCTTGTAATATCAGGAGAAAAAGATAATTTGATAGATCATGATATTTTGCAAAATTTAGTTAAAAAACTGGATAAACAGGATAATATTGGAGTAGAACACGATGTAGTAAAAGGATCAAATCACTTTTTTTCAAATTATGAATCTCACGTGATTCAAAAAATAAACAGCTACATTAAAAAAAAGATTTAGGATAAACAATTTCACCACAAACTGTCGGAGATTTTGCTCCTGTTATCGACGAAGATGTAATTGGCAGATCTAAAAACTTTCTCACACCATAATAACCAAAAGCTTGCGATTCAATAAATTCAAGAGGAAATCCAAAATTATCCGAAACAAATACAGGTTTTTTTACATATATTTTTAATTTTTTTATTAAAGTAATATTTAATGCTCCACCCCCACAAATTATCAAATAATTTGGGGAATTACTAAAATAATTTATTGCGTCAGAAATTAAATTAGCAGTTAAATCTACTAAAGAGGCCAGAAAATCATATGGATTGTTTAGATAATCGTATTTAAAATTTTCAAGATTAAAATCATTGTTATTGTAAGATCTAGGAAATTTCTTTTTAAAAATTTGCTTGTTTTTCCATTGCTTAATAATAATTTTGTTAGCTTTACCCATCTCTGAAAATTTACCATTGAAATCATATCTTTTTGACAAAATCTTTTGACAACATTCATCAATAAGTTTGTTTCCTGGGCCAATATCAGTAGCAAAAACCTTAGATTTTTTTTCAATAAATGTTAAATTACTAATTCCTCCAATATTTACAACTGCTATATTTTTGTTTTTTCTTGAAAATAATTTTTGATGAAAGAGCGGCACCAAGGGTGCACCTTGTCCATTATTATCTAAATCAGCTTGACGAAACTTTGATATAACAGGAATTTTAAGTTTATTTGAAAGATACTTCACATTTCCTAACTGAAATGAAATTTTAGCATTTGAATTATGGTATAAAGTTTGACCGTGAAAACCAATCAAATCAATATCACTGTTACGCAACGAAAATTTTTTAAAAAAATTCTTTATTTTTTTATAACAATAATAACTAAAGAGAATTTCAGATAACAATATAACTTTTTTTTTCCTGGATTTATCTTGTAGTATATTTTTTTCAAATGACTGAATTAAATATTTAAGAAAAATTTTAATTAACTTTGAATAGTTGTAAGTTTGGTTATAAATTGGTTTAATAATACTTGATCCATCTGTTTTTAAATATGAAATGTCCAGACCATCTAAAGAGGTACCACTCATAATACCTATACATTTGTAAATTTTTTTTTTTTTTATGGCCATGAATTTAAGTTTTTTTAATTATATTAAATCTAGAGGATATTTCAATCAATGTACTGATTTGAAGGGCTTAAAGAATAATTTCTTAAATAAAAATATTACAGTATATGCAGGTTTTGACTGTACAGCAGATAGCTTGCATGTTGGATCACTAGTACAAATAATGTTACTAAGGATTCTTCAAAATTTTCAATGTAAGGTTATTGTTTTATTGGGCGGTGGCACGACTCTAATAGGAGACCCTTCTGGAAAAGATGAAACAAGGCTAATAATGAATTTTGATAAAATTTCAAATAATAAAAAAAAGTTAAAGGAAATTTTTTCAAAATTTTTATCTGTTGGGAAACATGAAGATGACGCAATAATTCTAGATAATTTTGATTGGTTATCCAAACTAAACTACATTGATTTTATTAGAGAATTTGGAAGTCAGTTTTCAGTTAACAGAATGTTATCTTTTGATTCAGTTAAATTGAGGTTGCAAAGACAACAAAATTTAAGTTTCTTAGAATTTAATTATGTTCTATTACAATCATTCGATTTTTATATTTTGAATAAAGAATATAACTGTAATCTTCAAATCGGAGGTTCTGACCAGTGGGGAAACATAATATCTGGAATTGACTTAATAAAAAAACTAAGACCAGAATCCAATGTTTATGGACTCACTTCACCGTTGATAACAACTTCTAACGGAGAAAAAATGGGTAAAACGGCTAAAGGAGCAGTTTGGCTAACTGAAGAGAAACTAAACGCTTATGATTATTGGCAATTCTGGCGAAATACCGAGGATAAGGATGTTATTAAATTTATTAAGTTATTTACCGAAATAAACAATGAAGAAATATCTAAATTAGAAAAATTAGAGGGAAATGAACTAAATACCGCAAAGATCTTGCTAGCTAACGAAGCAACGAAAATTTGTCATGGTAAAGAAAAATCAAAACAAGCAGAAATTGATGCTAAAAATATTTTTAGTAAAAAAGTGCAAGGGGATGTTTCGGAAAATCATAAAATTTTTATTGATTTAAAAAAAAATAATAATTTAAGAGAGGTTCTTGTTGATTTAAATTTATCTAATTCGTTGAGTGAATCAAAACGTTTAATTGAAAATGGAGGTGTCAAAATTAATAATAAAAAAATTATTGATAAAAATTACATCATAAGAATTCACGATTTTGTCCACAAAGACATTATTAAAGTAAGCGTCGGGAAAAAAAAGCATGGACTTATTCAACTTGGATAGGAGTATTATTTTTCAAAATCAAGAAAGTTTTTAATTATGTTTGGAACGATTACTGAAATTGGATTAAAATCAAAAATTGGTTCTTCAGAATTATCATTTTTTATCGAAAAAGTTGCTGCTATAATTCCTTCTTCAGGGGAACCTGCTGTTATGATATCACCAACAATCGGTAATTCAGTCAACAATGTATTAAGAGTGTATGCAGGAATGTAGGTTCCATCAATATCATATGTGTCGTCCATGATATTAATCATCCCCGTAAATGTTAAACCTAAATCGCTCCCTCTGGCTAATGCATTATTAAAAATTAATTTATCTTGCTCAAACTTAAATTCAGAAGATAGTTTTTCAAAAAAAATACCCCCATCTTTAATTTTTTGCTCTAGACCTTTAAGAGAGAAAAAACTGAAAAGTTTTGCAAAAAAAGGAATATCGTATGATACAAAATTTTCTAAAGTTATATTGCCAATATACTGATTATTTTGATTTTGTATTGCATTTACAGATAAAATACCATCTTTAAACCCACTGCTATTTTTTACATATGAAAGCATTTCAGCAAAATCACTTGAGAAAACACTTAATTTCTTATTGTTTAATTCATCATATATTTTAACACTATGAATAATTTCCCTATCATCCTCATTAATATAACTTTGTGAAAAAAATAGAGATTCATACATTTCATTACGTATGGAACCACTTAAAAAAGAATTCTTAATTTTTCTTTTTTCAATAATCATAGAGTTT
>MDTB01211561.1_pt1 | contig 21532 bp, 14 predicted proteins | sample 811161 | NCBI WGS metagenome assembly MDTB01 (sample SAMN05326650, study PRJNA326480) | marine metagenome | isolation source: seawater | place: Mediterranean Sea | collected 2009 | reverse complement strand
GTTTTAGTTTTTTTTTGTATTTTGACTTTTCCTGTTAATTTTTGACCCAAGCTAGCTGCGGAAATAAATTTCATTTCTAAAGAAATTGTTACACATCTTTTATTATCTGCAACTCTATGGGCTGCATTACCCATACCGGTATCCGCTATTGAGCATAAGTAACCTCCGTGTGCCATTTGAGCTGTATTAAGGTTTATATCTTTTACTTCAGCAAAAAATTCATAACTAGAGTCATTAATTTTTTTTACAGTAATTCCTCCTATATGTTTTGAAAATCCTGATTTAGCTTCTTCCATATTATTGAACCGTTATTCTATGCATAACTCTATTTCCAGAAAAAGGTGTTGCTTGATGAAGTATAGACCAATTATCCCATATTGCTATAGAATCTTTTTCCCACTCAAAAGAATAAACAAACTCTTTTTTTATTTGATGCTTAAATAAAAATTCTTTTAATTCTTCCCCTTCTTCTTTGCTTATATTTAAAAAATCTACTACGTGTCCTGGACTACAATAAATAGACTTACGGTTATTTATTTTTCTTATAACACTATGAATGGATTTAAAATCTTTGGATTTTCCAGTTCCTTTTTCCAGCTCTCTTTCAACACGAGTTACTGAAATTGGTCCTGAAGATGAAAAAACTCCTTTTACATTTTCAATTTTTTTTTTGTATTCATCGGGCAATTTTTCATACGCAAGATACTGAGATGCAAATTCGGTATTTCCCAAACCCTTTTTTGGTACTAATTTTGCTAACAACATAGTATACCTAGGAGGATTTTCGGTATAGCTTGAGTCAGTATGAAACTGTTCTCCAAAACTAGGTCCAGTGTCTGATGATTTTCTTTCCACTACTGTAATTTCAGGAAATTCTTTACTCAACCCTTTTAACATTGGATAATCTGCGAGAGGACCAAAATTTTTTGCAAATTTTATGTATGATTCTGAATCTAAATTTTGATTCCGAAAAAAAACTACACCAAACTCATTCAAAGCTTCTTTAATTTTGTTAATTTCTTCTTTACTTGCTGTTTTTAAGCTACAGGATATTTCAGCTCCAATATTATTTTTACCGGGCTGAACTTTAATAATCATTATCTTTTTTTACCATACATTGGTGCTAATTGTGAAAAAATTACAGCAGATAAAATAATAATTATTCCTAAAATTTTAAACTGATTTAAGTATTGATCTAGCATAATCCAAGCAGCTATTGCTCCAAAAACACCTTCAAGAGAAAATATAATTGCAACAGGAGCTGGAGACAAATTTTGTTGAGAGTATACTTGTAACATAAAAGCAATTCCACTTGATAGCACCCCTGCATAAAGCAATTCTTTACTCTCCATAAGCAATGCTTGAATCGAAATAATTTCAAAAGCTGACGCAGGCAAAAGACAGATTATTGCTCCAAAAAAGCACTGAAAGGTAGCTATTGTTATTGGAAAATTAAATATTTTTAAAAACTTAGAAATAAAAACTATATGAAAAGCCCAAAAGAAAGCTCCTATGATTACTAAAGAGTCGCCAAATCGAACATCTAAGTTATCTAGCTCACTTAGCAACAGGCCTCCAGCCAAACACATAATGGCCGCTGGCCAAACTGATTGATGTATTTTTTTAGAAAATAAAAAATATGCAATTACAGGAACAATTATCACATACAAAACAGTAAAAACGGCAGAATTAGCAACATCAGTATAAATAAGCGAGATTTGCTGAAAAATATTTCCTCCTGCTAAGAAAAAACCTAAAAGCAATAAATAGAATAATATAGTTTTAATGTTTAAATTTGATTTTAAAGTCTTTTTAAATTCAAAAATAAAAAAAAAAGGTAATAAGGCTAAAAAACCTAAAAACATTCTACCAGATGTAAAAGTATAAGGACCTATGAAGTCCATACCCATATCTTGAGCAACAAAGGCCGTTCCCCAAATAAGAGAACATAAGATCGCGCAAGATAAAGAGAAGAATTTTCTATTCACAATTAAACTGCAAGTTTATAAGCAAAATCCTTGCCTAAGTTTTCTGCTAAATGGACACAGAATCTTGCACCTTCAGCGCCATCTATGATTCTATGATCATAAGAAAGTGAAATAGGAAGCATTTTTTTACTTATAAGTTGGCCATTTTTTTTAAAAATTTTTTCAAAGGATTTTCCAACACCCAATATTGCTACTTCTGGTGGGTTAATTATTGGTGTAAAAAAACTTCCTCCAATTCCTCCAAGACTAGAAATAGTCATTGATCCTCCAAAAAATTCCTTTTTATCTATTTTAAGCTCTCTACAAAGCTTACTCACTTTCTTAAGTTCTTCTCCTATTTTTTTAATATTCATTTTGTCTACATTTCTAATTTTAGGTACCATCAGACCATTGGGAGTATCTACAGCTACACCAATATGAAAGTATTTTTTATAAATCACCTTATCACCCTCAGAATTCAATGAAGCATTAAAATTTGGAAAATTTTTAAGAGTATTAACAACACCTTTCATAATAAAAGCTAAAGGTGTTACTGAAATTTTTTCACCAGAATATAAATCTTTCAAAGAATTTCTAAAATCTTCCATTTCAGTTATATCAATTTCATCATGCTGAGTTACATGAGGAATCTCAGTCCAAGATTTTATCAATTGTTTGCTTGAGATTTTTTTTATTCTAGGAAGGTCTTTTATCTCTATCTCACCAAATTCATCATGATTATAATCATTTTTTGGAGTCTTTTCTGTATCTTTAGTTTGAATATCCGAAAATTGTTTTTTTATAAAATTTTTTACGTCTCGTTCGATTATTCTGCCACTTCTTTGTGAACCTTTAATTTCAATAATATTTGCTCCTAACTGTCTAGCAAACTTTCTCACTTTAGGGCTAGCCGATTTTGTTTTTTTTCTTTTCATTAAATTTACAACTTAGTTGGAAAAATCTTTTTTTTATCGATTTTATATTTTTTAAATGCCTTCTCAGCATATTCAGAACCAATTAATTGTTCATTTGCTAAAGCACTTAATGTGTAAGCAACAATATGCTCTTTATCTACTTCAAAGAATTTTCTTAATTTTTTTCTTGTATCACTTCTTCCGTAACCATCAGTTCCAAATGAATAAAAAGGTTTTTCCACATAAGGTCTAATTTGATCAGAAAAAGTTCTGACATAATCTGATGCGGCAATCACCAAACCATCTCTTTTTCCTAAACATTTTTGAACATATGATTTCTTCTTTTCTTCACTTGGATTAAGTAAATTCCATCTTTCAGTTTCCATACCATCTTTTCTTAGCTCATTAAAACTAGTTACACTCCAAACATCAGAATCGATACCATATTCCTTGGATAAAATTTTTGCAGCAGAAATAATCTCTCTTAATATTGTACCTGAACCTAACAATTGAACTTTAGTTTTCCCTTTATGATTATTTTCCTCAAACAAATACATACCTTTGAGAATACCACTGTCCGAATCTTTAGGTTTTTTTGGATGAGTATAATTTTCATTCATTGCAGTAATATAATAAAAAATATTTTCTTTTTTCTCATGCATTCTTCTAATTCCCTCTCTTAGAATTACTGCCATTTCATAAGCAAAAGTAGGATCATAACTTACGCAATTCGGAATATTCGATGCTATTAAATGACTCTGACCATCCTGGTGTTGCAATCCCTCTCCGGCCAAAGTAGTTCTACCGGCTGTTGCACCAATTAAAAAACCTCTTGATTGAGAATCTCCAGCAGCCCATGCAAGGTCTCCAACTCTTTGAAAACCAAACATTGAATAGAAAATATAAACGGGTATCATTTCAATATCATGGTTTGTGTAAGAAGTTGCTGCTGCAATCCAAGAAGACATTGCGCCAGACTCCGTAATTCCTTCTTGAAGTACTTGACCACTTTTATCTTCTCTATAAGAACTTAACTGCTCAGAGTCCACAGGTTCATATTTTTGACCTTCGTGAGCATATATACCCATTTTTTGAAAAAAACCTTCCATACCAAAAGTTCTAGCTTCGTCAGGAATTATAGGAACTAATCTAGGAGAAATATTTTTGTCTCTTGAAAGGCTGGTTAGCATTCTAACTAAAGCCATTGTTGTAGACATTTCTTTTTTTTCAGTTGAGTTCATAAAGCTAGCAAAAATATCCTTAGCAGGTGCTTTTATAGATTTAGCATTTGATGTTCTTTCAGGAATAAAACCTCCTAATTTTGACCTACAATCTTTAATGTACTTAATTTCCTCAGAGTTTTCTGGGGGTCTGTAATACTCAATATTTTTAACTTGTTTATCTGATAATGGAACCTTAAATCTATCTCTATAATATAAAAGATCACTTTCATCCATTTTTTTTTGCTGATGCGTAGTGTTTATACTTTCACCAGATTTACCCATTCCATATCCTTTAATTGTTTTAGCAATTATTACTGTCGGACTTCCCTTATTTTTCATAGCGGCGTGATAAGCAGCATAAACTTTATGAGGGTCGTGACCTCCACGATTTAGTCTCCAAATATCTTTATCAGTCATTGTAGAAACAAGTTCTTTAAGTTTTGGATATTTACCAAAAAATTTTTCTCTTACATATTTTCCTCCTTTAGCTTTAAATGCTTGATACTCTCCATCAACACATTCATTCATTCTTTTTATAAGAAGGCCCGTCTTATCTTTTTCTAATAACTGATCCCAATAAGAACCCCATATAACCTTAATAACATTCCAACCTGTTCCTCTAAAACTTCCTTCTAATTCTTGAATAATTTTTCCATTTCCTCTAACGGGTCCATCTAACCTTTGTAAATTACAGTTAATAACAAAAATTAAATTATCCAATTTTTCTCTAGCTGCTAAACCAATAGCTCCTAAAGATTCAGGTTCATCCATCTCTCCATCTCCAAGAAATACCCAAACTTTTCTCCCCTCATCTTTAACAAGTCCTCTATTGATTAAATATTTTAGAAATCTTGCTTGATAAATTCCCATAATTGGGCCTAGCCCCATTGATACAGTTGGAAACTGCCAAAATTCTGGCATTAGCCAAGGATGCGGATAAGAAGATAAGCCACCTTTATTTACTTCTTGTCTAAAGCCATTTAACTGATCAGCTGAAAGTCTTCCTTCTAAAAAAGCTCTAGCATACACCCCTGGAGCTGAATGACCTTGAAAATAAATTAAATCGCCACCAAACTTATTATTTTTTGCTCTCCAAAAGTGATTCATACCAACATCATACAGAGTAGCTGCAGAAGCAAAAGTTCCAATATGACCACCAAGTTCAGAGCTTTTTTTGTTAGCTTTAACAACCATGGCAGCAGCATTCCACCTTATATAAGCTCTTATTTTTTTCTCAATATTTTGATCACCAGGCGATTTAACTTCTGCTTCAGAAGGAATTGTATTTGTGTAAGGAGTTGTTCTTGTATCAGGTAAGACCAAACCTGCTTTATAAGCTTGATCAATTACTTTATTTAATAAATAACTTGCTCTCGAAGCACCATCATTTTCAATAACTGAATTAAGAGATTCAATCCACTCGTCAGTTTCCATAGGATCAATATCATCTTTAGAAGCAGGTTCAGCAAAAACTTTTTTAACTTGCTTTATTGAACTTTCAGGACTTACATTTCCATTTATCTTTTGTTCTTCCTCTTCCTCTGGAAAATCTTTTTCTTCTTTTATATCTTTTTTCGGACTTGTAGTTTGACCATTTTCTATAATTGCTAAAACACTACCTTCTGAAACTTTATCTCCTATCTTAACTTTTAAATCTTTAATTTGTCCTTCAGAGGGAGACGGAATTTCTACACTAGATTTATCACTTTCGATTGTGACTACAGGATCATTTTTTTTAATTTTATCACCAGGCTTTACTAAAATTTCTATTACTTCAACATCCTTAAAATCACCAATATCTGGAACTGAAATTTTTTGAACCATAAAGCCTTATTATAAACTGGATTGGAACTTATTAAAAATTCAATTAATAATAAATGGGAAAAATGAAGCAATTTTTTTAATAACATCATTTTTGACACATTTTCCACCTTTTTTAGTCACTAAAATTTAGAGAATTTACTTATGAAGTGGCTAATAAACATACTGTTCAATAAGAAAGAACGTCAATTAAGTAACAATCTAATTGTACAGAAGGCTTTGTTAAAAAAATATCTATTAAGATAATTCTATAAAAGCTAAATTAGTTTTTATGAAATTTTTATGGAAACAATCTGAGCAAAATATCAAAGAATCAGCTTTGGATGATTTTACAAAGTTTATTAAATTTGATTCTGGTAAAAATTTTAAAAAACTTTGGGAATGGAGTGTTTCTGAACCAGAAACATTCTGGTCAAAATTTTGGGATTATTCGAAAATAATTGGAGAAAAAGGAAACAAAATTATTAAAAAAGATAAGATTTTTAATAAAACAAAATTTTTTCCAAATTCTAAATTAAATTATTCAGAAAATTTACTTAAGAAAAGAAATCAAGAAGTTTCGATTAATTTTTTATCAGAAAGTGGATTTGAAGAGAGTATTACGTGGCAATTATTATACGAAAAAGTTTGTAAATTTTCATCTTACTTAAAATCACTAAATCTTAAAAAAGGTGACAGAGTAGCTGCGTATGTACCAAATAAAATTGAAACAATTATAAGTTTTTTAGCTTGTGCCAAAAATGGAATTATATGGTCTTCGTGTTCTCCTGATTTTGGACCAGAGGGTGTAGTTGATAGATTCAAACAAATTGAACCTGAAATTTTAATAACATGCAATTATTATTATTATAATGGTAAAAAAATCAATATACTTGAAAAAATTGATGAGATATTGAAAAAAATTTCTTCAATTCAAAAAGTTATAGTTTTTCCTTATAAGAAAAATGAAAAAATAGAAATTAAAAATTTTGTTCATTTTGATCATGCAATTAATGAGTCAAGTTTAGATGAACATTTTGAAAGATTTGAATTCAATCATCCTATTTATATTTTATATTCAAGTGGAACTACAGGAAAACCAAAATGCATAACACATGGAGCTGGAAATGTATTGATAGAACATAATAAAGAATTTATTTTACACTGTAATATTAGAGGCAACGAAAAAGTTTTTTACTATACGACAACTGGCTGGATGATGTGGAATTGGTTAGTTGGTGCTCTTGCCACTGGTTCCTCAATTTATCTTTTTGATGGTTCTCCTACTTTCCCTAAAATTGATGTTTTATTTAAATATTGCGAAAATAAAAAGATTAATTTATTTGGTGTTAGCGCAAAATATATAGATTTTCTAAAGAATAAAAATTTTAATACTAAGCATTTAGACTTAAGTTCGATAAAAATAATTACTTCAACTGGTTCACCTTTAGCTGGAGAGAGCTTTAAATATGTTTATGACAATATTAAAGAAGACGTTCATTTGGCCTCGATAGCAGGGGGAACAGATTTAGTTGGATGTCTTGTCCTAGGAAACATATACTCAAATGTTTACCAGGGAGAGATCCAAGGTCAAAGCCTTGGTATTGATGTGGATGTTTTCACTGAAGATGGCAAAAGTACTAAAGACGGAGAGAAAGGAGAATTGGTAGTCAAACAACCTTTTCCATCCATGCCAATAAAGTTTTGGGGAGATGAGAATGGAGAAAAATATCATAAAGCTTATTTTAATAAGTTCAAGAATATTTGGCATCATGGAGATTTTGTAGAAAGAACTAAGAATAATGGTTTTATTGTTAGTGGTAGATCTGATGCAACTCTTAATCCTGGAGGTGTAAGAATAGGTACTGCAGAAATCTATCAGCAAGTAGAGAACATTGATTTTATAACCGAGGGTTTAGTAGTAGGACAAAACTACAAAAATGATGTAAGGATAATTTTATTTGTTACTACCAAAAATCAGTCAGAACTAGATGAAGAAAAAATTAAATTAATAAAAAATAAAATCAGAACTAATTGCTCACCTAAGCATGTACCATCTATAATTATTAAAGCTCCAGAAATTCCAAGAACCAAAAGTGGAAAAATAGTCGAGTTAGCCGTGAGAAAAATAATAAACGGAGAGAAAATTTCTAATATAGAGGTTATTGCAAATCCTAAAAGTCTCGATTTTTATAAAAATCTTACACAACTTAAAGACTAATTAAAAAGAAGTCTAAAAAAAATGCTCTTAGTTTTGATAAGATAAATAAACGACGAGGATTACAAACCAGAAAAAAGCATAGTAAAGTATGTAGCCTTTTACAGTGAATGGCATTTTACTTAGTTTACGTTTTTTTTTACCTTTATAAGCTTTTGATATTTCCATTACCTCTCAATACACATAGCGATACCCATACCACCACCTATGCACAATGTCGCAAGACCTTTTTTGGCATCTCTTCTAAGCATTTCGTGAATTAGCGTGACAAGAATTCTTGTCCCAGAAGCTCCAATAGGATGACCTAAAGCAATAGCTCCACCATTAACATTTACTTTTTCATCGGGAATTCCTAGTGTTTTTAATACAGCAATACTTTGAGCAGCGAAAGCTTCATTTACTTCCAATAAATCTAAATCCTTTGTAGACCAACCGGCAAGTTCTAATGCTTTTTTAGAAGCAGGTATTGGACCTGTTCCCATCAAAGCAGGATCAACACCACAACTAGCCCATGATTTTATAGAAACCAGTTTATTTAATCCTCTTTTTTTAGCTTCTTGATCTGACATTAAAGTAACTGCAGCTGCACCATCATTTATACCAGAGGCATTTCCAGCTGTAACCGTCCCATCTTTTTGAAAAACTGGTTTTAATCTTTTTAGAGCATCTAAATTAATACCTTCCCTTGGATGTTCATCTTTATTAAATTCTATTTCAGATTTTTTAGATTTTATTTTAAAACCAATAATTTCATTTTTAAATTTATTTTCTTTTTGGGCTTTCAAAGCTTTCTCTTGAGAATTTAAAGCAAATTTATCTTGCTCCTGTCGTGTTACTTGAAACTTAGTAGCTACATTCTCCGCTGTAACACCCATATGATATCCATGAAATGCATCCCAAAGACCATCTTTAATCATAGTATCAGTCAATTCCACATCTCCTAACTTCTTCCCATCTCTCAAATGAATCGCATGGGGTGCTAAAGACATACTTTCTTGTCCTCCTGCTATAACAATATTAGAATCACCTGACTTAATACTTTGAAATCCAGATGCAATTGATCTTATTCCAGATCCACAAACTTGATTTACAACATAAGCTGGTTTTTCTTTCGGAATACCAGATTCCATCGCCGCCTGTCTGGCAGGATTTTGACCCGTTCCTCCAGTCAAAACTTGTCCCATTATAACTTCATCTACATCTCCACTTTTGATCTTAGATCTATGAATAGCCTCTGATATAGCCGCAGAACCTAGTTTGTAACCAGAAATATTTTTAAGAGATTTTCCTAACGATCCAACAGCAGTTCGAACCGCAGATGTTATAATGACGGAATTACTCATATTCTTGAAATATAGATTAAAAGTCTTTTATTTCAACACTTTATTTGATATTTCATACATAAATGCGCCTGTAGCTCAACTGGATAGAGCGCTTGGCTACGGACCAGGAGGTTCTGGGTTCAAATCCTAGCAGGCGCGCCAAATATATGTTATGAAATTTTTAAGCCATTTATCATTAGAAAAAGCTGTGATCTTGTTTTTTATTGCAGTTTTTTTTATTATTCTAGTTTTAGCTTTTCTTTTATAGATAAGATAAAAATAAGATAATTATTCCTAATAATATTCGATAAATTATAAAAATATTTAAGCTAAAATTTTTTATATATTTTAAAAAATACTTAATAGTGATTAAAGAAAAAACAAAGGATAAAAACACAGATAATAAATTTATTGAGGAAAAATGAAGATCATCTGACTTAATAAGATTATAAATACCAAAAAAACTTATTGCAGCCAAGGTAGGTATTGACATTAGGAAAGAGATTTTTGCTGAGTCTACTCTTTCAAACTTTAGAAATCTAGCAGCAGTTATTGTTACCCCAGATCTACTTACTCCAGGAATTAGAGAAAATACTTGAAAAATTCCAACAAATATTGCTGTTTTATAACTAAAACCACTTTCCATATTTTTAATAGTTTTAAATCTATCTGCAAAATATAATAAGACTCCAAATATTAAAGTAGTCCAACCGATTGTTTTAATATTTCTTATTTGGTCAATTAGATCAAATTTAACAAGTATATATCCAGCTAATATCACCGGCAAAGATGAAATTAATATTTTAATAAATAGATCTTTATTTTCAAAAAAGCGAAAAATTTCATCTTTAAAGTAAAATAAAACTGCAAAAAAAGAACCAATATGTAAACTTACATCTAAAGAAAGGCTTTGATTTTGAAAATTTAAGTACTCCGAAATAATAACTAAATGTGAAGATGAGCTGATAGGAAGAAATTCTGTTATTCCCTGAACTATCGATAATATAAATATTTCTACCATTCTTTAAAATTATAAAACTCAAGATTGTTTTTTTTGTGATCAACCTAAACGCATATCAGGTATGCCATAAATAAAGATGAAAAATCAAGCGTTCTGCATTTAAAGGTAAGTATCAATTACCTATTTTAGCTGTTAAATAATGATTTTATAGAATAAATTATATTAATATATGACTAAAAAAATGTTGCAGTTTGTAAAGCTTAATAAACAGATCCCTAAAAAAAGGGACACCCTCAAAAGAAAAAAAGATTTCCATGAAATCTATAATCAATTTATTTCCGAAAAAGCAAAGGAGCAATCAAGCAGATGCTCTCAATGCGGAGTTCCTTTTTGCCAAGTTCACTGCCCATTACATAATAATATTCCAGATTGGTTAAAATTAACAGCTGAAGGAAGGCTTAAAGAAGCTTATGAAATCTCACAAAGCACTAATAATATGCCAGAGGTTTGTGGAAGAATATGTCCTCAAGATAGACTATGTGAAGGAAACTGTGTAATAGAGCAATCTGGGCATGGCACAGTCACAATTGGCTCGATTGAAAAATATATAACAGACACTGCCTGGGAAAAAGGTTGGATAAAACCAATTAAAATTAGATCTGAACTAAAACAATCCATAGGAATAATTGGTGCAGGACCAGCTGGAATGGCTTGTGCAGAGGAGTTAAGAAAACTTGGCTATCAGATTACTATTTACGATAGATATGACAGACCTGGAGGACTTTTAATTTATGGAATACCGAATTTTAAATTAGAAAAAAATGTTGTTGAAAGAAGAACTAAGTTACTTAGAGATAGTGGGATTAAATTTGTTCAAAACTTTGAAGTAGGAAAACAGAAATCTATTTATGAGCTAAAAGAAAAGCATGATGCAATCTTGATTGCTACTGGAGTTTATAAAGCTAGAGAAATTGATATTCCAGGAATTAAATTGAAAAACATTTTTCCTGCAATGGAATATTTGACTGCTTCAAATAAAAAAGGACTAGGAGATAAGGTTAAGTTATTTGATGATGGGACTCTTGACGCTAAAGGAAAAAGAGTTGTAGTAATTGGAGGAGGAGATACAGCAATGGATTGTGTAAGAACTGCGGTTAGACAAAAAGCAAAATCTGTAAAATGCCTCTACAGGAGAGACAAAGAAAACATGCCTGGCTCAGCCAGAGAGGTAAACAATGCTGAAGAGGAAGGAGTAGAGTTTATATGGCTATCGAATCCAAAACAATTTATTGGCAATGAAAAGGTAGAGCAAGTAGAGGTGAATAAAATAAAACTTGGAGAACCAGATGACTCTGGTAGAAGAAAACCTATTATTCAAGAAGGTGGCCAATTTAAAATTTCTTCTGATTTAGTAATTAAATCTTTGGGATTTGATCCTGAAGATATTCCTAATCTTTTTTCGGCAAAAGAACTGGCTATATCTAAATGGGGAACTGTAAAGATAGACATGAATACAATGCAAACGAATATCGAGGGAATATTTGCTGCTGGAGATATAGTTAGAGGAGCATCACTCGTAGTTTGGGCAATTAGAGATGGAAGAGATGTAGCCACTCAAATTGAGAAATACCTTTCTAAAAAAGATAAAAAGATTAAAAAAGAATTTGCTGCATGATTGACAATTTTAAAAAAAATAAGAGGTATTTACAAAAAAATTATGCTTATGACCCAAATATGGAACATGAAGCTTGTGGAGTAGGCCTAGTAGCCTCAACAAATGGTCAGAAGTCCAGAGAGGTTATTGATTATGGCATAGAAGCTCTTAAGGCTGTTTGGCACAGAGGAGCAGTTGATGCAGATGGAAAATCAGGAGACGGAGCAGGAATTAAGTTAGAAATATCACCTGATTTTTTTTAATGAGAAAATAATGTCAACTGGACATTCGCACGACCCCAAAACAAGAATATGCGTAGGAATGGTTTTTTTACCCAGAAATGACTACTCTAATCAAGAAAAATGTAGATCTATAATAGAAACTGTTCTTTTAGGATCAGATTATTATATCTATGGATGGAGGCAGGTGCCTGTAAATCCAAAAGTTTTAGGAAAAACAGCTGAGGCTAACAGACCAGAAATAACTCAAGTTTTATTCAGAAAAAATAAAAGTATTGAGACAGATGATTTAGAGAGAGATTTATATGTTTCTAGAAAGAAAATTGAAAAGCTAGCTAGAGAAGCTCAGCTAAAAGATTTTTATATATGCTCATTAAGCTCTAGATCAATCGTTTACAAAGGAATGTTTTTGGCAGAAGCTCTAGCAGATTTTTATCCAGACCTTAATGATAAAAACTTTAAATCAAGATTTGTAATTTTTCATCAAAGATATTCAACCAATACATTTCCAAGCTGGGATCTTGCTCAACCATTTAGATCTTTGGCTCACAATGGAGAAATTAATACAATCAAAGGAAATATAAATTGGATGAAAATTCATGAGCAGGATATGTCCAGTCCACTTTTTAAAAACGTTGATGATTTAAAACCTGTTATTCGGAGCACCTCAGACTCCGGGGCTTTAGACAATGTTTTTGAATTACTTACTCACTCTGGAAAATTGGCACCTCTAATTAAACTTATGATGATACCTGATGCATGGTCTAAAAGAAGTAAAATAGTTCCTAAAAATCACCAACAACTATTTAATTTTTTAAATAGCACAATTGAACCTTGGGATGGCCCAGCAGCGATCTGCGCAACAGATGCGAAGTGGGTAATTGCCGCTACAGATAGAAATGGATTAAGACCCCTTAGATATTCTATTACATCTGACAATTTATTATTTGCTGGATCAGAATCAGGCATGATTAAGATTCCTGAAGAAAAGATAATTTCTAAAGGTAGATTAGGTCCTGGGCAAATAATTGCTGTTGAACTAAAAAAAGGGAAGTTATTTAAAGACACTGAAATTAAAGATTACATTTCAAAAGAATACAAAAAATTTAATGAGCAAATAATAGATCTAGATAAAAAATTTGAAAATACTAAAGAAGAGCCAAATTTTACAGGAAATGAATTAAGAAGAAGGCAATACCTTGCCGGTCTTAGTATTGAAGATTTAGAGATGATCTTGCATCCAATGGTAGAAGAAGGAAAAGAAGCAACTGGCTCGATGGGGGATGATACACCTATTGCTGTTTTATCTAGTCATTTTAGACCTCTTTCTCATTACTTTAGACAAAACTTTAGTCAAGTCACAAATCCACCAATAGATTCTTTAAGAGAAAATAAGATCATGAGTTTAAAAACAAGGTTTGGAAATCTTGGAAATATTTTGGATTTTGATAACCTTACAAAAGAAAAAATTTATGTCTTAGATAGCCCAATATTGACTAATTCACAATTCAAAAAATTTAAAAAAATATTTTCAAAAAAAATAAAGATATTAGACTGTACATTTGATTTTCAAAAATCATTAAAAGGTCGTATAGAAGAAATAAGAAAAGAGGCAGAGACCGCTATAAGAGAAGGTAGTGCAAATATAGTTTTGTCTGACAAAAATATTTCAGATAAAAGAATAAATATTCCAATAATACTAGCAGTTGGAGCAGTTCATTCACATTTAGTAAAGTTAGGCTTGAGAGGATATTGCTCGTTAAATATTGAAACATCTGAGACCTTAGATACACATTCTTTTGCAATTTTAATAGGAGTAGGAGCAACTACTATCAACCCATACTTATCGATAGATAGTATATATCAAAGATTTGAAAAAAAACTTTTTGGTAAATTAGATTATGATAAATGCGTTAAAAAATTTAAAACCTCAATTGAAAATGGATTGCTCAAAATTATGTCCAAAATGGGCATTTCTGTAATCAGTGCTTACAGAGGAGGATGTAACTTTGAAACCGTAGGCCTTAGTAGAGCAGTAGTTTCAGAATACTTTCCAGGTATGGTCTCTCGAATTTCAGGAATTGGGCTTAAGGGGATTGAGGAAAAAATTAAAAAACTTCATAAAAAAACCTATTCGAAGAATGTTTTTACTTTACCGATAGGAGGAATTTACAAATATAGGAAAGCTGGTGAAGATCATCAGCTCCAAGGTAATTTGATACATCTTCTCCAAAATTCTGTTGGATCAAACTCTTATGAGTCTTATAAAAAATATTCAGAAGGAATACATAGACTACCTCCAATAAATTTAAGGGATTTATTAGAATTTAAAAGTAAAAGAGGCCCCATAAAAATTGATGAAGTTGAGTCAGTTGATGAACTTACTAAAAGATTGGGAAGCGGAAGTATGTCTCACGGGGCTCTCTCCAAAGAAGCTCACGAGACTCTAGCAATAGGAATGAATAGGATTAAAGGTGCTTCTTGCAGTGGTGAAGGAGGTGAAGACGCCAAAAGATTTGAAAAATTAGAAAACGGTGACTCAGCAAATTCTAGAGTTAAACAAGTAGCCTCAGCTAGATTCGGAGTTACAATCAACTATCTTAACAATTGTAATGAAATAGAAATCAAAATTGCTCAAGGAGCAAAGCCTGGAGAAGGAGGTCAACTTCCAGGTTTTAAAGTTACCAAAGATATAGCTAGATTAAGGCACTCAACGCCAGGAGTAACCTTAATATCTCCTCCTCCACATCATGATATTTATTCTATAGAAGATCTTGCTCAGTTAATTTACGATTTAAAACAAATTAATCCAAATGCAAGAATTGGAGTAAAACTAGTGGCATCTACTGGGATAGGAACAATCGCAGCAGGAGTTGCAAAAGCGAAAGCAGATATAATTCTAATCTCAGGTCACTCAGGTGGAACTGGGGCTAGTCCACAAACAAGCGTTAAGTATGCAGGTATACCTTGGGAGATGGGCCTAACAGAAGCTAATCAAATACTTACATTAAATAATTTAAGACATAATGTTACCCTTAGAACAGATGGAGGTATTAAAACTGGAAGAGATATTGTTATGGCTGCAATGATGGGGGCTGAAGAGTTTGGAATGGGAACTTCTTCTCTTATTGCAATGGGCTGTATTATGGTCCGTCAATGTCATTCGAATACTTGTCCAGTGGGTGTTTGCACGCAAGATTCAGAACTTAGAAAGAAATTTGTTGGAACTCCTGAAAAAGTAGTAAATTTTTTTCAATTTATTGCTCAAGAGGTTAGAGAAATATTAGCAAGCTTAGGCTATAAATCTTTAAATGAAATTATTGGTAGAACAGACCTCTTAACACAAGTTAGTAGAGGATCACCTAATCTTGATGATTTAGATTTGAACCCCCTTTTGGTTCAAGCTGACCCTGGAGAAAATCCGAGATATTGTAAAGATAGAAAAATAAATAAGGTTCCGGATACTTTAGATGAAAAGATATGGTCTGAAATTAAAGATAAAATCTCAATAGATAAAAGCAATATATTTGAATATGAAGTTAAAAACACATTCAGATCTGTAGGAACAAGACTATCACATTATATCTATAAAAAATTTGGAAATAATAAACTAAAAGAAGATACCATAACTATTAAATTGACAGGTTCGGCAGGTCAATCACTTGGAGCTTTTTTATCAAGAGGAATCAAAATAGTAATCGAAGGGGATGCCAATGATTATGTAGGGAAAGGCCTATCTGGCGGAACAATAATTATTAAAAAAGCTCAAAGTAGTAAACTAATATCTAATAAAAATGCAATTATAGGTAACACAGTATTCTATGGAGCTACTTCTGGAAAAATGTTTGCTTCCGGGTTAGCTGGTGAGAGATTTGCGGTTAGAAATTCAGGCGGAATAGCAATAACAGAAGGCTGCGGTTCAAACGGTTGTGAATACATGACAGGGGGAACAGCAGTTATATTAGGAGATGTTGGAGATAATTTTGGAGCAGGGATGACCGGTGGGATGGCATTTGTTTATGATCCAAAAAATAAATTAGAAAACTATGTAAATCCATTTTCCATAACTTGGCAGAAAGTGGAAACTGACTTTTGGAAAAATGAATTGAAAAAACTTATAAATGAATTTGTCATTCAAACAGATTCAATAATAGGAAAACAAATAATTAGTAACTTTGATAATGAAATTATTAATTTTCAACAAGTCTGCCCAATTGAAATGTTAGATAAAATTGAAAATCCAATCACTTTAAAACAAATTTCAAAGAGAGCTTGATAAATGAGTAGCCTTAATTTTTTCTGTTTTGGATTTGGTCAAGTTGCAAAAAACTTTATAAATAAGGCTATTTCAGAAAATTTTAAAATAAATTTATCGGTCACAACCACACAAGAAACTGAAAATAAGAAATTTAATAATATCGACTATAAAAATTTTAAACTTATAGATAATACTTTTGATGATGTCTTAATCGAAAAGATTAAATCAGCTGATTATATATTAATCTCAATACCTCCTGTAAAAGGGAAAGATATAGTAATTGAAAATTTTAATAAAATCATTTCTGAAAGTAAGGCAAAATGGATAACATATTTATCTGCTACAAGTGTTTATGGAAATCATAATGGAGAATGGGTCAACGAAGAAAGCATAACAAATCCCACTTCAGATAATGGTATCGCAAGATTAAATGCTGAAAAAAAATGGATGGATTTAGCAGTTAGTAAAAATTTACCATTACAAATTTTTCGTTTATCTGGAATCTATTCTAACCATAGCAATGTATTAGTTAGACTTAAAGCAGGAGAAGCTAAAATAGTAAATAAAGATAATCATTTCTTTTCTAGAATTCATGTAGAGGATATTGCAAGTATTTTATTTAAATCTTTATCAAATTTTAAATCAAAAGAGATTTATAATATTTCTGATGATAGACCCGCATCTTCTCAAGAAATAATATTGTATGGATCAAAATTATTAAATATTGATAAACCTGAGAGTATAGAAGTAAATAAAATAAATAATAAAATGCTAAAAAATTTTTATAAAGATTCTAAAAAAGTAAGTAATAAAAAAATGAAAAGTGTTTTTACTTATAAATTGAAATATCCTTCCTATATTGAAGGACTAAAATATATTAGAAACAATTTTATCTAATTCTTTTATTATTTTTTTTAAATTATTTTTATTAGAAAGACTATGGTCACCATTTTTAACGATTACAAGTTTTTTCTTAGCCCCAACAAAAGTGTTTAAAACCTTTTTTGAGAATGAAGTTGGAACTACATCATCTTTTTTACCATGAAACATAGTTACAGGAATTGTCGATCTAATCTTTCTTGATAAAACTTTATTTTTTTTTCCATCTTTTATTAACTGATAGGTAATAGGATAATCGTACTGTCCATGGACGATATTATAAATTCCTTTTTTTATTATCTCTTTTTTTATTTTTTTAGAAAACTTTTTCCACATTAATCTTTCTAAAAATTCTGGTGCCGAACCAATACCCACAAAGCCTTTAATCTGTTTTTTAAAATATTTGAATTGATTTAATGATATCCATGCTCCCATACTTGAACCGACTAAAATAAAACTATTTTTTTTAATTAATTTTTTGATAGATCTTTTAACATCATTAGTCCAGATACTGATATTACCCTTAGTAAATTCTCCCGAAGATTTACCATGACCAGAGTATTCAATAGCTAGGAAACCTAATTTTTTTTTGACAGCATATTTTTTGAAAGCTTTGGGTTTTTCTCCCTCAATATCGGACATAAACCCAGGTAGAAAAATTATATGTAGTTTTTTTTTGTAATAATTGTTCAAATATCTGATTTTTTTGGTATTTGTTATTTTTAAATATCTATATTTTTTCATATAAAGTTTATTACCCTAATTTGATAATATATAATCTTAATAAAAACTGTCCATAATTTTGAAAATAAATTTTTAATGAATATTTTACTTACAGGGGGAGCTGGTTATATTGGAAGCCACACAGCTTTTACTTTAATCGATCAAGGTCATACTGTTACTATAATTGATAATTTAGTTACAGGAAACTCTAAACTTATTCCCTTAAAAGCAAAATTCTTAAATAGCGATATTTCAGATACAGAAAAAATCTCTTCTTTACTGAAGAAAAATAAATTTGATTTAGTTATGCATTTTGCAGGACTAGTAAAAGTAGAGGAGTCAATAAAAGATCCAGATAAATATAAATTGTACAATATAGATAAAGCTAAAATTTTTTTTAACTGCTGTTTGAATTTTGGTTTGAATAAAATAATTTTTTCTTCAACAGCAGGTGTTTATGGAGACTCAAAAGAAAATAAAAAAATTAATGAATCAGATAATTTAAAACCTCTCAACCCATATGCTTTAACTAAATATAAATTAGAAAATTATTTATTAGAGCTTATAAAAGAAAAAAAAGTAAAATGTATAATTTTAAGATATTTTAATGTGGCTGGAGCTGACAAAGATAAAAGAACAGGCTTGATGTCAAAAGGATCTAACAATTTAATCAAAGTAGTTTGTGAAGTAGCTACCGCTAAAAGGGAAAAGATTATAATAAATGGAGATGATTATGAAACAAAAGATGGAACACCTATAAGAGATTTTATACACGTTTCTGATTTAGCAGATATTCATGTAATAGCTGCTAAAAGTATTAAAATGGATGAAGAGTCAGATATTTATAACTGTGGTTATGGCGAGGGCTATTCTGTAAAAGAGGTCATTACTGAAATTCAGAGAATTCATAAAAAACCACTAAAATTTGAATTAGGAACAAGAAGAGAGGGAGATATACCTTACTCTGTTGCAGATGTTCAGAAGTTTAAAAAAAAATTTAATTGGAATCCAAAGTATAACAATCTAAATTATATACTTAAATCAGCTTTGGATTGGGAAAAATTAATATAAATGAGTATTAAAGTTCTTCAGGTTATTCCAAGATTGGGTTATGGCGGTGCTGAAACTGGCTGTTATGATCTTGCACATTTTTTAGCCGAACAAGGCTGTAAATCATATATAGCAACAAGTGGTGGAGAACTTTTAAAATTTATTAGAAAAGATAAAGTAAAAATTATTCGATTACCTGTAAAGTCAAAGAACCCAATTTTAATTTTATTCAACGCTATAGCAATATCTATAATAGTTTTAATTTTGAATATCGATATTATCCATGCCAGAAGTAGAGCTCCTGCCTGGTCTTGTTGGTTATCATATTTAATAACTAGACGAAAGTTTGTTACAACTTTTCATGGGACTTATAATTTTTCAAATAATATTAAAAAATTTTATAATAGCATAATGGTTAAATCCAAACTTGTTATTGCGGGCTCTAATTTTATCTTTAATCATATAAATGAACACTATGAGGAATTCTTAAATTCTAAAAATAAACTAATGGTTATTTTTAGAGGTGTTAATTTAGAATATTTTAATAAAAAAAATATATCGGATAATAAAAAAAATAAGTATATTTTAGATTGGAAAATTAATAGTGAAAAATTTACTATATTACTTCCAGGAAGACTCACACCCTGGAAAGGTCAAGAAATGTTTATTGAGTCGTTAAATATTTTAATAGAAGATTATTATAAAAATAATTTTCAGGCCATTATTTTAGGATCTGATCAAGGTAGAAATGTTTATTCTAAAAGACTTTCTAGTTTAACCCAAAGATACAGACTTAATGACAAAATTAAATTTATAAAATCCTGCAAGGAAATGCCTAATGCTTATGCTTTATCAGATGTAGTGGTATCAAGTTCTATTGAGCCAGAGGCATTTGGCAGAGTTTCAGTTGAAGCACAAGCAATGGAAAAACCTATTGTTGCTAGTGATATAGGAGGATCAAAAGAGACAATAGTTAAAGATAAATCAGGTTTTTTATATAAAGCAGGAGATCCAAGGGAACTAGCAAAAGTTTTAAACAAGGTTATGGAGCTTGATAAAGAAACATTGCAATCAGTAGGAATGGAAGGTAGAAAAAACGTATCTAAAAAATTTGATGTAGAAAAAATGTGTCAAACAACTTTTACTGAATATCAAAAGCTATTGAAAAATTAATGCCTACTATAGAACTTTTAGACGGAAAAAAAATCAATTTTAAAAAATCAATCGATGGGCTTGAACTTGTAAGTAAAATTAGTAAATCACTTGAGAAGTCAGCTTTAATCATGGAAGTTAATGGTGAATTAAAAGATTTAAGCTACCAAATAAATAAAGATTCCAAGGTGAAGATTATTACCTCTAAAGACAAAGAAGGTTTAGAAGTCATTAGACACGATGCAGCACATATAATGGCGATGGCTGTTCAAGAATTATTTCCAGGTACTCAGGTAACAATAGGCCCAGTTATTGAAAATGGTTTTTATTACGACTTTGCTAGAAAAGAGCCTTTTACAAGTAATGACTTAAAAAAAATAGAAAAAAAAATGTCAGAAATAATTGATAGAGATGTTAAAACAAGAAAGGAAGTATGGAAAAGAGATAAAGCTATTACTCACTTTAAAAAAATTGGAGAAAAATATAAAGCTGAAATTATTGAGAGCATTCCTGAAAACGAAGAACTATCAGTATATCATCATGGAGACACTTGGTATGACTTGTGTAGAGGCCCTCACCTAGAATCTTCGAGTAAAATAGGAAAAGCTTTTAAACTAACAAAAGTATCCGGAGCTTATTGGCGAGGAGACTCAAATAATGAAATGTTACAAAGAATTTACGGGACATGTTGGAGTTCAAAAAAAGAATTAGATGATTATTTACATAGATTAGAAGAGGCAGAAAAAAGAGATCACAGAAAACTCGGTAAAGAAATGAATTTATTTCATTTTAGAGAAGAAAGCCCTGGTTCAGTTTTTTGGCATGAGAAAGGTTGGTTATTATTTCAAAGATTAGTTGAGTATATGAGAATGAAACAGCGCTTGGCAGGCTATAAAGAAATAAATACACCTGAACTTTTAGACAAAACATTATGGGAAAAATCTGGTCACTGGGAAAAATTTGGTGAGCACATGTTTACTTCGGAGACACCTGATGAAAAAACTTTTGCAATAAAACCAATGAACTGCCCTGGTTGTGTTCAAGTTTTTAACCAAGGATTGAAAAGCTATAGAGATTTACCTTTAAAATTATCAGAGTTTGGAAAAGTGCATAGATATGAACCATCTGGTGCATTACATGGATTATTGAGAGTGAGAGCTTTTACACAAGAT
>MDTB01122841.1_pt1 | contig 21532 bp, 22 predicted proteins | sample 811161 | NCBI WGS metagenome assembly MDTB01 (sample SAMN05326650, study PRJNA326480) | marine metagenome | isolation source: seawater | place: Mediterranean Sea | collected 2009 | reverse complement strand
TGACTACATTCAAAAAAAAGATGGGCAAAGTAAAATAAAGCTAGCAAGTCAAGACCTTAAAAAAAGATGGAAAATGAAACAAGAAAGGTTAAGCGATCTCTACACTACAAAGATCAACGATATTATAAAAGTAAAATGAAAAAAGATAATTTAAAATTCTTTCAACCAGAGCAAGAAAAAAATTTAGGACAATGGTTAATGGAACAAGGAATATCGGCAGGATTTCCATCACCTGCAGACGATTTCAAGGAAATTAGAATAAGCTTAGACAGAGAACTAGTAAAAAATGGTGATGCCACTTTTTACGCGAAAGTAAGCGGAGATTCAATGATAAATGCAGGACTAAGCGATGGCGATTTAATCGTTATTGATCGCAGTCTAAATCCTGAGCACAATAAAATAGCAGTTTGTTTTATCGATGGCGATTTTACAGTAAAAAGAATTATTAAGAAGGGAACGGATTTATATTTGAAGCCAGAAAATAAAAACTACAAGCCTATAAAAATTGATGAAGAAAACGAGTTACAAATTTGGGGAATCGTAACCTATGTGATAAAATCACTTTAATATTTTGAAATCAAAAAATTTAAAGTAGAGAAAAATCATGTAGGCAAGAATAATCAAAATAGTTGTAATAAGATTGACACCTTCAAATAAAATTGAAGACAAATCAATGTTCGAAATCAAAAGGGATATTACAAAACCAAAAATTAGAACTGAAATTGATAAGAATGATATTAAAATAGAAGCTTTAACATGGCTGTAACCTTTATCAATTAGCTTGTGATGTAGGTGTCTTCTGTCTGGTAAAAAGGGCGATGTTCCAGACCTAGCTCTTAAAATATAAACCCTTAATGTATCAGTAAGAGGATATATAAGCAATAATACAGCAATCAAAGATCTATTAATCCAATTATCTGTGATTATTTGATTGCCTGAGTAAAGAATTGAAAAAATAAAATAAGTAACGACTGATCCAATTAAAAGAGAACCAAAATCACCAAGAAAAACTTTTTTATCATATTTATAATTAAATATTAAAAAACCAATTAAAGCACCTATTAAAGTCAATGAATAAGACAACATAGATTCTTTATTTACAGCGAAAGCATAAATATTAGTATCGGTAAAATATATAATAATTGAAATTGCAATAAAAAACTTAAGTGAAATCAAGCCAGTTAACCCATCAATTCCGTCAATAAGATTTAGTGAATTGGTAATTACTAGAAAAACAAACAGTGAGATGATGTAAGCAGTTAACTCAGATATTTCATATATTCCAAAAATTCCATGAAAATTGTTAATGTAGACGCCACTTTGAATTAGAATAATACCTGCAAAAATTTGTAAAGCGAACTTTTCCACGTAATAGACATCAAATAAATCATCAAAGAAACCGATTAAAGCAATAAAACAGCAAGCAATTAATGAAAACAAATTGATGTCTAAATCTAAAAAAGCACGTCCAATGCCATAACAAAAACATAAAGTCAAAAAGATTGCAGCCCCACCTGATCTGGTTACTTTCTCATTGTGGGATGATCTCACGTTTATTGGATCATACAACTTACGTTTTGAAAAAAAATCATGAAGATATCCGTTTAGAAAAACAGATGTTATAAAACCTATAATTAAAAAAAATAAAAACACGATTTGATTTTGGCATCCTAAATTATTAAATATATTTATTAATTAAAGGTTAAATGTTTAGCATTTTTAAAAAAAATAAACCAAAGTTATCTGAGTTGATTCCGGTTGGATTTGTTGATATTCACTCCCATATCTTATCGAACATAGATGACGGACCAAAAACTGTTGATGATTCAGTATACTTGGTAAATCAGATGGATAGTTTGGGGTTAAAAAAAATTATTTGTACCCCTCATACATTTCCTGGTCTATATAATAACACTAATTCAACCATAGAATTAAGCTATAATAAGCTCATTGAAAAAGTTCAAACTAAAATGGATATTGAATATGCTTCGGAATATATGTTAGATTTTTCAATAATTGATAGAATGAATAAAACAAAATTACTAACACTTAAAGAAGATTATGTTTTAGTTGAAATGAGTTTTATTTCCCCGCCTGTAAAACTATATGATATTTTATTTGAGCTTCAGGTCCATGGCTATAAAATAATCCTAGCTCATCCTGAAAGATATAGTTTTTTCTATAGTAATTTTAATGAATATATCAAGTTAAAAAAGATTGGTGTTGAGTTTCAACTAAACCTCCTTTCAACCGTTGATTATTATGGAAATGACGTAAGAAAAATTAGCGATAAGTTATTAAAAAATAATATGATTGACTACGTTGGAACTGATATTCATACAAAAGAGCATATAAGTTCAATAAAAAACAGTATTTTGAAGATTAGTGAAATATCTAAGCTAAAAGAAGCGATAGAAAATAACTCTAAATTTATCTAATTGTCGTCTGAAGAGTAACCATAACCATAACCATAATTATATCCATATCTATACCCATACCTATATCCGTATTGATACCCATATTGATACCCATATAGTTTACTATTCCCAACTGAATTAAGCACTAAATTGATATTAGACAACTTACCCTTAACATTACATTCGTTAATAAAATCACATAATTTAATATCTGTGAAATTTGATCTTAAAACATAAACTGTAGTATCGATTTGTTTAGAGATCTCAAAAGTATCGGACACTAATATACATGGTGCAGAGTCGATTATTACATAATCATAAATTTCTTTGACTTCAGAAATAAAATCTGAAAACTTTTTAGATGATAAAAGTTCTGTTGGATTGGGAGGAATGGTTCCCGATAGTAAAATATCAAGTTTATCATTTTTAATTAATAATTTTTTCCAATCTATATTATCTCTATAAATGTAATCTGATAAACCCTGAACGGATTTATCTACTTTCAAAAATTTATGAATTTGTGGATTTCTTAAATCTGCTCCGACTAATAAAATTTTATCAAACTTTGATGATAAAATTGATGCTAGATTAGTGGATACAATAGTTTTACCCTCGCCCTTGATTGATGATGTTACCAATATGGCGTTACTTGATATTTTTTTCTTATCAAAAAGGATGAAATTTAGATTTGCAATTATCATTCTTATACTTTCAGTTAGTGGATCCCTGGCGGTTTTACTTGAAATAGTATTTACCTTTTGTTTATCGCTGATGTAAGGTATTTCACCAACAATTGGAATATCTAGTCTATTCACAATATCATCTCTGTTATGAATTTTAGTGTCCAAAAGAAAAAATATGTAAAGACCTAGGAATGGGAAAAATAGTCCGAGAAATATTGAGGCAACATATATAATTAGTTTGTTTGGGCTAACGGGATAATCCAAACTTCTGGCGTAATCAATAATTTTTATTGAGGGTTTTACAACGGCAAAATTTATCGCTGCTTCTTCTTTTTTTTGTAATAAAAGTAAAAATAAGGATTCTTTAATCTCTAATTCCCTTTCTATTGATCTTAATATTTTCTCATTTTCAGGAATTGATTGATAAATATTAGCATACTCTTCTTCTTTTTGATTCAAATTATCTATTATTTTATCAAGACTATTTTTTTGGTTTTCAATTGATTTTTGTATGTTAACACTGTAGTCATCAATTTGTTTTTCAATGTTTTTAACAAAAGGGTTGTTAAGGCCTGCGCCAATCAAATATTTATCTCTTTCTTTTACTAAAAGGTTATATTCTGAAATTAATTTATTAATATCTGCATTTTCAAGACCAATGTTCAGGGGCATTAATTTAAAATTATTTTCATTCAATGCTTTTTTTAATAACTCAATCAAATCTCTTTGAGATTTGGCATTAAATAACTCTGAGTCATAAATATATCTTTGATTTATATTAATATTAGCATCCACTTTAATATCAGATAAATTATTTTTTTCTTTAAATTCTTGCTTATTTAGTTCTATTTTTTGCAATTCATCTCTAAGAAAAACTGATCGGGTATCAACAAATTCAATAGTTCTCTCGTATTCTAACTGCCTATCAACAATTCCATCCTTATCAAATTCAGAAATAAGAGTATTCAGATATTCATCACAAATTTTTTTATTGGGATATTTTATTGATAAATTAAGTTGATCACTTTCTTGACCTGTGGGTGATATTTGAACTAGTTTTTTAAAAATATCAATTGTTTCATCAATTGGAAAAAATCTAATAATTCTTTTTTCATTATTTGAGTCATCTTGATAAATTTCAATATCAAAGGGTAATCCATGACTTTTATTATACGTTGACAAATTTTCAAACGAATACTCATCGACTAAAGATTCATTTTCATTTAAAATTTGGATTTTTAAATTTGAGTTTTTAATAAAAATATGATATGAGCTGTGCCTGCTAACTGTATCTAGATCAAAATTGTATTTAATTTTATAATTTTTGTATAATTCTGATTTGTGTTTTTCAGATGTCTTTATTAATCCAGTTTTAAAATATTTTACATTATAATTAAGAGAACTTACAACTTTCTTGTGCAATGAATAAGAACTTAAAACACCTATTTCGTTCTCTAAATTTATCATGGATCTATTAAAAACAGTCATCGCTGTTGGTAGTGCCATCTCAGAATCTTGTGATTTATCAATTATTTCAATTTTTGCATTGGATTCGAATTTGTATTCAGCATACCTGAGATATATGTAGGCAATTGTAACGAAAATAAAAGTGGCTACTAAAAAAAATGGCCAAAATGTATAAAAACGAAAAAACTCTTCCTTAACGTCAATTCCCCTTTGATGTGAATTAACATTTAAACTATTCTCTGCCATTCTTTCTTTATTTATTACTAATTATGATGATCGAGGAAAGGATAAAAGATAGTAAACTCAATAATGTGCCTGAATTTCCAATTATTCCCGCATTTTTAATTTTTGTTGTATTTGGATTAACTATTATAATATCTCCTGAGAAAACCTGGTATTTATCAGATGTTAGAAATTCTGTTTTTGTTAAATTTACAGAATATACAACGTTAGAATTACCAATATCTCTTATTATTTTAATGTCATTTCTTTTACCATTTATAGTGAGATCTCCAGCCATACCGATAGCCTCAAGTATGTTCATGTTATTTTTGAGGAATTCATGCCTTCCTGGGTTTTGAACTTCACCCAAAACCGTGAAATAAGAATTTAAAAGTTTGACATCAATATTTGGATCAATTAGTTTTCCACTTTCAACAATAATTTTGTAAATATCTTCTCTTACTTCGTCAATTGTTTTTCCTTCTACATAAATACTTCCAAGTGATGGGATACTTATTTTTCCTACTGAGTTAACTTGGTAACCATCAAAAATTAAAGACTCTTTATTATTAGTTGAATTTGGATTAAGCCCCTTTTGATTAAAAATAAGCGATGCTTCAAGAGATTCGGAAAGAATTTCAATTTTTAGAATATCATCAACTTTAATCTTATAAACTTCGTAATTAAGTGAATATTTATTTGATGTATCTAAGTCCTGCATATATAAAATATTCTTCTTACTGGAACACGATAATGTAAAAACTATTAAAATCGAAGTAATTAAAAAATAATTTTTCACTGTATTAATTTTTGCGTGGCAAAACTACAAAATATATTCATATATTATATTTATTATAATTTGGACTTTGCTTTGGAACTTTCTGTTGAAGAAATATTTTTAAATCATTTACTATTCAGTAAAAAAATAATTAATAAATATGAATTTAAGAAAATTAATTTTGAGTTGTTTGTTAAAATAGGAAGCTCAAATTATTTACTCCCCCTGATATATTATAAACTTAAAAAGAAGAAAATCCTTCATCTAGTCCCTGATGACCTTCAAAATTATTTAAAAGAAATATATACTATAAATAAACAAAGAAATGCGGTTTTAATTGAGGAAATTGAAACTTTGACCAATTTTTTTAAAACAAAAAAATTATTTTTTGTTTTACTTAAAGGCAGTCACAATATTATGAGTAATTTATACTTAGATAATGGAGAACGTATGGTTGGTGATATAGATTTTTTAGTAAGAAAATCTGACTTAAAAAAAGTTAAAATATTACTTAATTTGGAAGGATATTTTAATAAATTTAATTATAAGATTTGGAAGACAAAGCATCCTCCAAGATTTGTCAATTCCAAAAAAATTTTCGCTTTAGAGCCTCATACTGAGTTATTAATATACAGGAAAAGAAAACATTTAAGAGTTAGAGAGTTTATTAAAAAGTTACAATTTGAGGAAAGAAATAATTATTTAATTAAGTATATGGTTTTGAACTATCAAATTAATGATTACGGTCATTTGTATGGAAAATACAACTTAAGAAATATCTACGATGTGTATGTATTTATGATCAATAAAAAAATTGAAATTAAAAATTTTAAAAACAAATATTTTCGAAGGTTTTTTTTAATAACGAATGTTTTGGGTGTAACAAATTTGAAAATAGAAATTAATTTTTTTGATAAACTTTATATGGCTAGATTCAAACTAAAAAAATCTAATTTTTTATATTATTTAATTGATAAGTTTATCTGTGATATAGTTCGATATTTACCCATTCGATTTATGCAACTTGTAGAATTTACAATAAATAAAGATTATAGAAATAAGGCCTTTTCAAAATAAATTAGATACATCACTCACTTTCAAAAGTTATATCAATTTCATTTTTATCAATAAACTCATATTTAATTGTTTTTTTTAGCCCCTCGTAAATTGTATATGGGGGTTTAAATATCAAGTCTAATTTACTGCTACTAAATTCAGTCCTAGAACAAAATTTTTTTATTCTTACAGAGCTTATTGGAAGTTTAGAGTTTGTAATAATTGAAATAAAATCAAAAACATAACCAATAAAAAATCCAATTAAGAAAGGGATTTTAAAGTTATTTTTTTTGTAACCCATATTTTCTCTAATTAGGTTTACCAATTTTATCATTGTTAAGTCAGGCTTATCTACATAATTAAAAATGTTAAGCCCTTTTTTATTTTTTTTATTGCATATTTTTAAAAATGAAACAAGATTTCTCACATAAGCCATTGATTTTTTATTTTTACCGTCTCCTATCATAACAAATCTCTTTAATACGATTTGCTTTAATAAATTATAAACATTTCCTCTGTTTCTTTCTCCAAATACGACTGTAGGCCTAATAATTGTTATTGATTTATCATTGTTATTTTTATACCATAATTTAATTTCATTTTCGGCTTGCCATTTACTTTTTCCATAGTGATTAAAAGGATCTACTTCAAAGTTTTCGTCGGGGTTATCTTTATTTAATCCATAAACAGCGACTGAACTTGTAAATATTAATTTTTTAACCTTATGTTTATCCATCGCTTTCAAAACATTTTTAGTTCCATTCACATTCACATCATAGTATAAGTTTATTGGCGAAACATCATCTTTGTGCTCAGCAGCTAATAGGATTACACTGTCCACATCTTTAAAAGATTTATCAAGTTTTTCTTCATCTAGTATGTTTCCAAGAATTGTTATTTCGGGAAAAAAGGGGCTCTGTTTCTTGTCAAAGTTTATGGATTTTTTTAGATCAAGTTCTTTGATTAAAAAAGAACCTATAAAACCAGAACCACCAATAATTAGAGTTTTTTTCACTTTATTTTTTTTAATAAATAGTAAAAAATAAAAATCAACATAAAATTAAATGATTTAAATTTATTAAATCCCAAAACTTTATTATAGAAATTATAATTATCAAAGATTAAAGATATTTTGTTTGAAGATATTGAACTGGATCTATCCATATATATTGAAGTAAAGCTCTCAATACTTTGACATTGATGAATTTTTTTTATTATTTGTATCCACAAAGCCCAATCTTGCCTTTTTCGGATTTTGGGCATATAAATTTTTCCTAACATTTTAGTATCATATATAGCTGTTAAACATCCAACATAATTATTTTTATACAACATTTTAAGATTAATGATTTTTGGAGCTTTAACTTTTCTTATAATTTTTCCTTTTTCATCTGAAACATAATAACTAGAAAAAGTAAATGCTTGTTGTGATTTTTTTAAAAACTTAATTTGAATTTCAAGTTTATTTTCTAACCACATATCATCTGAATCACAAAAGGCTATATATCTTCCAATAGATTTTTTTATTGAGTTATTTCTAGCTACACCTGCACCGGAATTTGATGTAAATTGAAATAACTTTACTCTATGATCAATTTTTATATATTTTTTTATGATGTTTATTGTATTATCATTTGAAAAATCATCTGTTATTAATAATTCAAGGTTTTTATATGTTTGAGATAATATTGATTCTATAGATCGAGAAATTGTATATTCCGAATTATAAGCAGGCATTATTACACTAACTAGTTCAATATTCACTTATCTGCCTTTGATATTGTAAATAAAAAAATTTTTTTTATTCGAGTGAGTATAATCAAAAACTGGAACCAATAATATCCAATCAAATACACTAAAAAAGAAAAAATCACCTGAACTAGCTCTGAATAATATCAGAACATATAACCATAAGTAATTCTTGTGTAACCAAAATTTACTTATGTAAAGAAACCAAAAAAAACCAAAAACACCCCAGTTTCCTAATAATTGAATAAAACTACTTTCAGTTCTAGCACCAATAGTTGTAATAAAACAAGAGCTTAATTTATCCTCAATACTAAAGCCTGTTATGTAGTCATAAAAACTTAACTTATTATAAATACAATTATATAGTAATTCCCTAGGCCCTAAACGAAAACCCTTTTCATCATAATCTGAAAAGTATGATGATAAAATGGTTTCAAAATCTGAAAAAAAATAATTGTTAAGAAAAAAAATGGAGGTAGAAAAAAATAAAATAAGGAGGGTCTTATTTCTAAAAAAATATAAAAATGGAAGTAATATAGAAATAATAATATTTGTTCTACCACCAAGAACTAACCCTACAATTGATAGGATTAATATGTCATATTTGTTAGCATTTTTACTTACAATTAAATTGAGGGCAAAAGTAATAAATAAAAAAAAGAAATGAGCATTGTATGTACCGATCCCAATTAGTTGAACAGCAAAGTTTCTACTACCAAAAAAAATATAACTGATCAAGTATAATAATACTAATGCTAATGCAAAAAATCTAAAAAAATAATTAATATTTTTTTTATTAACCTGCTGAAAAAAATTACATAATATAAAAGAGATAATAATTACAGCTAATGATGTAAAAAATTGATTTATATTTTGAATGTAAAATAATGAAAGACTTAATCCTGCAAATGCAATAATTAATAAATTCTTTTCCAAATAAAATTTTTTTATTTTAAAAAAATAAAAGAAGTTTAATACAAAAAAATATGGTGCACTTTTCAGCGAACCTATTCCTAATGAAATTAAGTAACTAATAATTAAAAGCATTTCTTTATAAAAATTAAAAGTCTATATAATTTGTAAATAAAATACCTCAAGATTATTCTACTATTAAATTCATTAAAGTATAAATCATAATTTCCAGCATTCCACAAATCGATTCTTTTTTTTGATGGCTTCAAAACAATATTTTTTCCAAAAGGTATATATCTATACCCGGATTTTATTGATTTGAGTTTTATATTCTTGTGATATATAATTTTGGGTGCTTTAAGGGATTTTAAATTTTTATTTGAAATATATTCGATGAAAAGAATTTCTTCAATACTAGCCCACTTTAGAAGAGCAAAGTTGAAATTCTTGTACATTCTCAATAATTCATCTGTTTTGGCGAAATACAACCAATCACAAAAATGAAAACTTCCATAAATTTTTGTCGTAACATCTATTACATTTAAGCGATCATAGTCAATTTCATTTAATAGTTTTTCAAAATCTAAAATTGTATCAGATCTTAGTTTAAGTGTATATTTATTTTTCGAATTTTTTAATCCTTCCAATACACCCAATATATGTCTTGTGTAATTATATGATTTGCCATTAATAAAATCCGGACCAGGATCGTCTAGTTTAACAACAGTTACAGATTCGTCAAGTTTACTTTCAATTTTTTCATGTTTCCATGTAGAAACAATTATTTGTGAAAAAAAATTTGGGGATAGATTAATGAGATCAATTATTTTTTTTGAAAAATTATTTCCTTGAAAAACTACTGTTATCATTTATTATTTTTTAATATTTTGAAGGCAAACTCACAATCTTTTCCTAGCCAGTTATCTTTGTATTTTATTTTATGTAATTCAAAATCATCCAATTTGAGATTTAGAAAAGTTGAGCTGGAAAAACCTATTAGCTTTTTAAAACCTTTTTTCTTTAAAAAATTTTCTACAGGACAATTTAACCTAATTATTTTAAGATGTTTATTTATGCTTTGAATTTTTTTTTCTGAGTCTCTGGGATGTGCGATATAATAATCAGCATTCGTCTGAATAATTTTTTTTAACTCATCAGCTGGGTCGACTATTTTATTTTCAGAGAGTGCTTGACCAATAAAATAGATTGTATTACTACTTTTAAATTGCAGTTTTTCATTTTTTTTATAGATAAAATTTGGCGTATTGTGATTAAGTTTATCTAACAGTTTTTTAATAAAGGGGAGACCCTTTGTTGAAACGTATAAACTTCTTTTTTTTTTTATGCATTATTTTGGCAATCTCGGTTCCTAAACCATCTGATAAAAAAAAAGTTTTTTTAGGTGAAATTAATCTTCTCAACATAGAGAAAGAACTTCTAACATCTCCAAAAATTAATTTTTTATTTAAACTTAAAATGGAAACAATAAGAAAAAACGCTGGGATATATCTTACGTCATAATTATTTGACAATTTTTTTTCTGTTGTATAACATATTGAATTTCCAAAATTTTCTCTTTTACTCCTTAATTGACCTATACTTTGAATAATAATCATTTAAAATAAATAATGCTAATGAACAAAAATATACCATATAAAAATATGGAATGTAATTAAAATTATAATTAGAAACTAAAAGGTAGCCCAATATCAAAAAAAGTGATGCTAAATACAGAAAATATTTGTGATTGCTGATTAAGGGAATTAATAGATCAGAAAAGAATCTAAAAGCACCAATTAAAAGCCATACTAAAACGGTTGATTTTTCAACAGTAAGATTATCCTCGTTGAAAAAAAATAAATTAATAAGAAAGTCTCTAAAAAAGAATGCAATGACTAGAAATATCAAACACAACAAAAAACTAATGTAAGTCTTTTTAATATTCCAAATGTTTTTAGAAACAATACCAATTTCAGATAATAGAATTAGTGGTCTAGAACCAAATAATACTAAATTCATTAAAAAAAATCCACAAGCAAATTGATACTGAATATGATCGGAATTTACTGAATAGAGTTCATTTCTGTCAAAGAAAAAAACTAGATTAATGACTACAACCAAAGCACTTAATCCCAATCCATAGTTGTCAAAAAGTTTTAAGTTGAATTTATTTTTTTTAAATAAAATTTTAAAAAAATATATTATAATTATTATTGAAATAATTAAACTTGAATAAATTCTTGAATAATAGTTGAAATAACTAACAAATAAAACTGTGATTATCCCAGAAGAGAACAACCAAAAAAATTTTAGTAAAGAACTCCTTAAAAGTTTTTTGGAACTTTCAAAATAGCAGATTGTATAACTGACCATTGTGATTAAAAATCCACACAAAAGTGAAAAAAAATCAACCCCAATTAATATTCCAAAGAAAATTAATAAAATAGAAATGAAAATTGTATTTGTTACATATCCAGAGATATTTTGGAAGTCATTTTTTACTCTAATAATATTTTGTGAGCCAAGACTCACAGCTGGCTGAAACCACAAGACAATTGTCCATAATGCTTGGTATTTAATATACTCCGCGGTGGACATATTAAACATTATGTATTTATTGAATAAAATAGGTATACTGTTAGCTATTGATGTTAATACGAAAAATAAAAAAAAAATTTCTTACTCATTAAATAACTTGTGCATATGAGCAGGTGTCTTGATATAACTGTAACTTGTCAACGCCAATCTTCCTCCAATTTTAGGTGGTTTTCCCCTATGAATTGCACGTGTATTAACAAAAATTGCATCACCAGGATTTACATGAAATGATTTTATGCTGTATTTACTTTTATTTGATTTTATTAAGTCTATAATCTGATCATGTTTGAATCTTGTAGGTGATCCTTTCAACCCCAACTCTTTATTAATATTTAATATTGATTCAAACGAAAATGAGTCTTCTAAAATTTGAAAAGGACCATTCTTATCATTGGTACCATTAAGAAATATTATTAATTTATATTGATTTAAATAACCACTGTCTCTATGCCAATCTCCACCAGACCCTATTCCACCAGAAAGAATTTTATTAAACATAAAATAATGTGTATAAAAAGAACCGAAAAGAACATTTTTATTAAAAAGAGTTTTTATTTTTTTGAGTAAGAAATTTTTAGAATCATTATCAACTACTTTCATGACAGAAAATAGTCTTATATCATTGTCGTATTTAATGAATTTATTTAAATCATGATTAGTACAATTATTAATTATTAAATCTAACTTTTCTTTTTCTATTAAATTTTTTATATGAACATAACCTCTGTCAATTAGTTCTTTTGAGGTCGACCTAGTTAAGAATGATGCTATTTTTAATTTATTTTTCATTTAATCATCCAAACCAGTTTTCATAATATTATATCTTAATTGCCATTCTCCATTTTTATCTTTTTTCCACAAATGTTTAGATCTAAATTTTTCTACTGACTTCCAAAACTCCGTTTCAGATGTATCAATATAATTTAAAAATTCTTTAAAATACTTATTCGGAAATTCCATATCATATTTGTTTACTAAATAAGCAGCCTCATCTCTAGTAATCTTATCATTTCTAACCTCTTGAGCAGCATCATATGTACACCTTCCAATTCCAAATTTAATTAAAGTTGTAAAATAATGGAAAGGGTCTATTTTATCATCGATGCTACTGTATTTTGAATAGGTGCCTTCGGTTCTCTCGTGATTAGCTTGAAAACCAGTATTTTCAACAGCGTAATAGTAACATTCTTGTGGATCCCATTTTAAATAATAACCAAGATAATGAACCTCAATCCCTTTTTTAATTAGGTTATCTTTGATTGGGGGTATGTATGGTTGAAAATCGCCATATTTAAAGCCAAATTTCTTTATATAATCTTCCATTGTTACACCACCAAACTTCATTTTAAGAGGGTCATCTTCTGAAAAAAAATTCATATTCATAATTGGATTTGTATTTTCTTCAATAGCATTACCATATTCTGCTTGATTCTCACCATACATAACTAATTTAACACCATATTTCTCTGCAAAGGAGGGCCCGATTATTCTCTGGCCGATTATAAATGGTTGGAAAGGATGCATTAAGTTATGGAAGGCATTTTTAGTCATTAATCTATGTAATTTTCCATTAGGTGTATATAGCACATTATCTAATCCGCCCTCGTGTGACCAATTCTGCATGTTTTTCCATCCTATATCTGTATATAAATGAGGAGCCCAAGTAACAGTCAAAGGATTCATTCCATACTTATATTTTAAAATATGGGATGTAAAGGCGCTATCTTTACCTCCACTACCTGGCACTATAACATCGTATGATCCGTCGTTAGACTTATATTTTGATAGTAACTCTATTAATTTATTTTCTCTTTCAATCCAATTTATATCTCTTTCCTTTTGCTCATGATATAAGCATGCAGAACATATTCCTCTGTTATTAAAATTTATAACCTGTTTTTTATCGTTTTCGGAAGCTTTAAACTCAATTGCTGAACTTGGCCGTTGATTGGAAATGACGCATTTTTTACAGAATTTAACTTTTTGAGGAAGACCGTACATTGGTTTCATAAACTATATCTTATTGCATATATTAACGAAGTTATTGATAATTTTTAATCCCGAACTAGCGCTTTTTTCTGGATGAAATTGACAACCATAAATATTATCTTTTTTAATTGCTGAACAAAATATTTGATTGCAATAACTAGACAAAGATAAAATTTCTAGTTTATTAGTTGGGATAACAACATAGGAATGGACGAAATAAAAATTATTTTCTGAGTTTAAACCATCTAAAATAGTGTTATTCCAATTTAATACATCTGGTTCTAAATTAGACCAGCTAATATGCGGCAACTTCATTCTTGGAGATGCATCAAATGTAAATTTTTTTACATTTCCCTTTATTAGTCCTAAGCCTTTAGTGATACCAAATTCTTCGCTGCTTTCCATTAGCATTTGCATTCCTAAACAAATTCCTAAAATTGGTCTGTTAGTTTTTGAATATTTTGTTATAATATCTACTAAATTAAGTTTATTCAAATTTTCCATTGCTTTTGAATAAGCACCAACGCCTGGAAGTATAATTCCACTTGCATTAATTATATCCTTTTCTTTATTGGATAATAAGGCATTTACACCGTTAAACTTAAGTGCATTAATTATACTTTTGACATTTCCAACCCCATAATCTATAACAACTATATTCATAATTCTAAATTTTTAATAGTGTCAATCTCACACAAATTGTAATGTAAAATTGACGCAACAGCAGCTGCATCTACATTTGTCTCCTTAAATAATTTTAAAATATCATTTGTATTTCCAGCACCACCCGATGAAATTATGGGTATTGAGCAGATTTCAGAAACAAGTTTATTTAGTTCAATATCGAAACCTTTTTTTGTTCCTTCCATATCAACAGATGTTAACATAATTTCACCTGCACCCAAATCTTGAACTTTTTTAACCCAATCTAAAACATCCAACCCTGTTGGTTCCCTTCCATTATCAATGTAAACTTCCCAAAAATTATTATTTTTTTTGCTTCAATAGATGAAACTATTGATTGAGACCCAAATGTTTTTGAAGCTTTGGTTAAAAAATTTGGATCTTTAACAGCTGCAGTATTAATTGCTATTTTATCTGCACCTGCTCTCAAAGCAGTATGTATATCTTTAATTTTTCTTATTCCTCCACCTACAGTTATAGGAACAAAAACATCATTGCAAGCCCTCTCGATAATTTCGTTAAGACTATTTCTATCATAGTATGATGCAACAGCGTCCATAAAAACTATCTCATCAATACCGTTGTTATAGTAATTTTTAGCTAATTCGTTTGGATCACCAATTTTCCTCAATCCTTCTAAGTGAATTCCTTTGATAACATAGTTGTTTTTGACATCTAACCTGGCTATTATCCGCTTTATTCCCATATTAATCTAAATCTTGAAATTGCTTTTGTTTATTTGTTTTCCACAGTTTTTCAGTCCTTAATAATCTTAAAAATAACTTATCACTTTTACCGAGACCAAAATGGGTTAAATTGTTAGAAACATTTTTATTTTTATACGATTTTGCTTTTTTTATTGCTTTTATTATACTATTAACTGAATAATTTGAATTAAAAATTGAATTAAGATTTGCCCGTCGAAACTGGCGACTACCAATATCAACTGTTGGAATATTATAATATGGAGCTTCACGAATTCCTGCACTAGAATTTCCAATAATATAATCTGATTTCGAAAGCAATGTTAAAAAATACTCAAATCTTAATGAGGGATAAATTTTAATTTTTTTTAAATTTTCTAATTCTCCTATTTCTTTTATAATTTTTAATGAACCAAGATCATTATTGGGATAAACTAAAATAAAATTATCATCTGACTCAATCAAAGATTTACAAAAGTTTCTGGCATATTCTGATATTTTTTCAAATTCTGTAGTTACTGGGTGAAACATAGCTATTGAAAAATTATCAAATGTTATATCATAATAATCCTTAACAAAACTCAATTTTGGTAGAAAATCGACATGCATTAAATCCAAATCTGGAGAACCAATAACATATATTGAATCTTTGATTTCACCAAGCTGAATAAGTCTTTTTTTTGCTTCTGAATTAGAAACAAGATGGATGTGTGACATTTTAGAAACAGAATGCCTTATTAATTCATCAATTGTACCTGAAATTTCTCCACCTTCAATATGTGCAACCAATATATTATTTAAACTACCAACTATAGCTCCCGCTAGTGCCTCAACCCTATCCCCGTGTACAACAACCAAATCAGGCTTAATTAAAGCGACATACTTTGAAAATCCTTCAATCGTTTTTGACAAAGAAATATCCATTCTTTCATCATTCAAATGATTAATATGTTTATAAATATTTTTAAACCCTGATTTTTCTATTTCATCAACCGTATATCCAAATAATTCGTTTAAATGCATTCCAGTAACAAAAATATATGACTCAAAAAATTTTGAATTCTGAGTAATTGTAATCAATGATTTTAGTTTTCCAAAATCAGCCCTGGTGCCAGTGAGAAATACAATCTTCTTTATTTTCTTATATCCTTCCAAGTTAAATGAGTGTCTTTTTTTATTTTATTAAGTGATTTCTTTCCGATAATTTTTTTGAAGTGTTCTGCAAGTATTTCACCTGTACCTGGTCTTTTTACCCAAATATTTTCCTCCGTAAAAATTTCTCCTTCTGCAATATCTCTTAAGGAAACAACAGTTGCAAATGCAAAGTCAATTGTCACTTTTTCTTCTTTTGCAGGACCTTTTTTTCCACCACTTTGTTTCCATATAATCTTGGAACCAATAATTAAATCTTTACATACATCTTCATCCATTGAACATATAATATCTGGTCCTTTTCTACTCATTTTATCGGTGAAATGTCTCTGTAAAATTGATGCTCCCAAAGCTACAGCACCAAAGCAAGCATGATTTGTTAGGGTATGGTCAGATAGTCCTACAACTATATTGGGGAAATTATCTTTTATCTCTTCAAGCGCTCCTAATCTAACAAGTTTGTCAGGAGTCGGGTATAAATTTGTAGTATGAAGCAATGCATAATCAATATTATATTCATCAAAAATATTAACTGCCTTTTTTATACTATTAATTGTATTCATTCCAGTGCTTAGTATTATGGGTTTACCAAAAGAAGCAATATGTTCTAGCAATGGGTAGTTATTACATTCTCCCGACCCTATTTTATATGCTTCAACATTCCATGATTCTAATCTGTTAGCAGCAGCTCTTGAAAATGGAGTGCTTATAAAAATCATACCATTACTTTCAACATATTTTTTTAACTCAAGCTCATCTGATTCATCTAGAGAACAATTTTTCATTATTTCATAAATAGATTTATCGGAATTTCCTGGAATTACTTCTTTTGCTAATGAACTCATTTCATCTTCAACAATATGGGTTTGATGCTTTACAACTTCAACTCCAGCTCTTTTCGCAGAATCAACCATCTCCTTAGCTACTTTGAGGCTACCGTTATGGTTGATTCCAATTTCAGCAATTACAAGTGGGGGATAGTCAGGTCCAATTTTTCTCGATCCAATTTGTATATAACTTTTTTTCATTACTTTTTGTTAATTAGAAATTCAGCATATTCTAAATCTTCGATTGTATCAATATCAATTGAGGATAATAATTCATTTGTTAAATATGGGTAAACATCTTTAGTAATAATCTCATTATTACTTATTGATTTACATTTGCTAATATATATTGAACCATTTTCATAATATAAATTATCTAGATCTTGTGATCTTTGTCCTGGAATGTAGTTTAATGGTGTAAATTTATTTTTTTTTACATTACCTAATTTCTTTTTAATTACTGAGAATGTTGCTAAACTATCTCTTCGAGAATTCATAAAATGTTTGATACAATCCTACAATAAAGATAAACTTCTAAAAGGGCTTGTTGGTTGAAGTAAAATTATAGCATCACAGGCTATATTATTATTTTTAAAATATTCAAGTTGATATTTAAGAACGTCAATTGTGGGAGTTTTATCTGTAGCTAATTCTTTAGGTCTACTAAGCAGGTTTACTTCTAATTTTTCAGACAAATCCAAAATATCTTGGTCGTCTGAATTGACCCAAACAGAATTTTTAAAAGCTTGTTTGGCAATCTCGATAGAATACTGAACAAGAGGTTTACCGTTCAATAGTCTTAAATTTTTTCCTGCTAATCTTTTGGAATTTTTTCTAGCAGGAATTACGATTTGAAAATTCATGTGCTTTAGGTTTATTAAAAAATCTCTAGTTTATCGTTTTTGCAAGATTAACGTATTTTTTGAATTTATTTTTTTCATTATGCAATGGAATTAAACTAATTAATAATGACTTTGTAATTATTTTTATTCTTGATAGTTCCTCATTAGTAAATTTATCTTCAAAATGTTTAATCATTTTGGTTTTATATGATTTACTAATATTTTTTTCTAGAAGAATTTCGTCATAACCAATTAAAGACTGATATATCTTTGCAAAATCATAAAATTTATCACCAAATATAGTAAGCTCATTTCCCTTTTTTCCTTTAACGTCAATAAAAATCAAATCACCATAATTATTTAAAATTATATTACTAAAAACCAAATCTCCGTGTATTATACAAAGCTGACCTTTTATTTTTTTTTGTTTTTTCATGTAGTTCATCTCTATCTTTTTTTGAAAAACCTAATCTATCATAATCAAATGACTTATATCTATCTACTAATTTTTTATCATAATCATAATAATTATTAAATTTTTTAATCTGTTTTTCATTATGAATTTTACTAATAACATCAAATAATTTATCGACATGAGTTGAATTTAAAATTTCATTAATATAAAGAGTGCTAAAATTACTACCACTTATTCTTTCAATAGTTATCTGATCTTTCACAGAAGAAATTAATTTTGGAAAATATTTCTTTATCTTAAACTTTGTAATTTCTTTATAGAAATAAGATTCTCCGTCCAATTTTTCATATTTAGAAGTTTTTGTCACCGTATTTTTATTAAAATGTAGTTTGTTAAAATGTCTTGGTTCAACATTTTCCATATAATAACCTATTTCTTTATTTAAATCTGTTTTTGGATTTATCATTAAATCATCAATATAATAGTGAGCATATGGTTTACCAAAAATTATTTCATCGTAGGGTATTTTAAACTTTTTTAAAGATTTGATTGTAATCTCCCCAATATCAGAAATTACTTTTTCAACATTTCCATTATGAGTTCTCATTCTTCTGGCTGTATAGATTATTATATAGTGACCATCTTTTTTTAGATTTCGAACATAATTAATTGTTTTAGAAATTGGCTTTACAGTACTATAGTCACCACTCACCATAGGAAAGGTTACTAGTGTATTATCTAAGTCAAAAACAAATCTTTTTTTTGACGAAGGAAATCTTTTTGAAAACTCTATAATTTGCTGGGGTGTACCTAAAACGTGAAAATCATTTGCTTCTAGTGAATCAAAATTAATATTATCTTTCAACATTTCAAGGATGATATTTGAAATATATATTTCTCCTTGAGACTCAATCTTGTTAATGTATCTTAATACCTGGGCTGAGGAATTAAATACATAACAACCAGTATTTGCATAATCAGAAATTTTGACCTTCTCAGCAATCTGAATAATTTTAGAATTTTTTTTCTTTATATATGAATAAATGGGTTTTTTTGATTTAGACTTAAAATAAACTGTAAGATTTTTATTTATTTTTCTAATTTCTGATAATATGTCCTGCTTATACCACGTATCTCCATCTAGAAGAACGATTTTTCCTTTAATTTTAAAATGAATCAAGCACCTCTTAACGGTGTCAGAGGGACCATTTGTTGGTGGTAATGCTAGTAAATTTATATTAGGAAATTTATCATTTATTATTTCTTCAAAGCTATATGCGTCAAGAAATTCGTTATAGGGTATAAAAACTTTATCATTTTTATTAAAATTTAAATTTTCTAATAACCAAAATATTATTTCTTTACCTAAAACTTTGATTAGGGGTTTTGGTTTTGTATAATTATTATCATGAAATCTCTTACCAATGCCACCAAGTGGAATAATTATATTCATTTATAAACTTATTGATCTTCCAACTTTACTCTCCCAATCTTTCTCGGGTCTTACCTCTAAATTTGTTTTCCAGCCACCTTCAATTGAATTTAAATTTATTCCATGCTCTTTTGCAAACAATATTAGAGCATTAACATCTTTTGGAAAACACGTTCCACCATAACCAAACTTTCCATCATGGCCAGGAACGTTTAGATGACTATCACCAACTCTGCCATCTGATGAAAATCCATTTAATGCATCTTCCCAATTTGCGCCGATTTTGTCACATAAAAGTTTAAATTCATTCATAATACTCACTTTTGTGGCAAAAAAAGTGTTATTCATGTACTTGATTAATTCGGCAGTTTTAGAGTCGGTAAGTATAATATTTTTGTTCTTAAATCTATTTGTAAATAATTCACTTACTTTTCTTGTCAAAGCTTTACTACCACCAATTATAATTCTAGACTGAGTCAACATATCTAACTTTGCTGTCCTTTCGGTTAAAAACTCAGGCGAAAAAACAATTTTTCTATCATGATATTTTTTTATTAAATCATGAGTGGTTCCGGGTATTACTGTTGATTTTAAAATATAAATAGGTTTATTTGATGATTTTTCTAATGCTTGATGAATATAGGTTTGATCTTGTTGACCATTTTTATACATTGGAGTTGGCACACAAATAAACACAAAATCACATTGATTAACATCTTCAAGTTTATGTGTAGATTTTGTAGGATCAATATCATAAATTTTGACATCACTCGTGGGTGAAAAAGCAAATGCTTGGGCTTCTCCAACGAAGCCATTACCTATTATACCAACCCTAAATCTTTTCATTTTCTAATATTTATATGAATCGTTTTTGAATGGACCGCTGATATTGACACCGATATAATCCGCTTGTTCTGAATTTAGTTCTTCAAGTTCTACACCAAGCTTTTCTAAATGAAACATTGCTACCTTCTCATCTAAATATTTTGGAAGTACGTAAACCTTATTTTCATAACTTCTGTGGTTTTTCCATAATTCTAGTTGTGCCAAAACTTGGTTGGTAAATGAGTTACTCATAACAAAACTTGGATGGCCGGTAGCGCAACCTAAGTTTACTAGTCTGCCCTCAGCCAATACAATAATTTCCTTGTTATTGATGGTATATTTATCAACCTGAGGTTTAATCTCTTGTTTAGTATTTCCAAATTGTGAATTAAGCCAGTTCATATCTATCTCATTGTCAAAGTGACCAATATTGCAAACTATTGCCTTGTCCTTCATTTTTATAAAATGTTCTTCTTTGACAATGTCTTTATTTCCTGTTGCAGTAACAATTATATCCATTTCTTCAACTACACTTGATAATTTTTTTACTTCAAAGCCATCCATAGCAGCTTGTAAAGCACAAATAGGATCAATTTCAGTTACTGTTACTAGACACTTTGCAGAAGCAAAAGATGCAGCAGTTCCTTTCCCCACATCTCCGTATCCACAAACAACAACTCTCTTGCCAGCTAGCATTGTATCAGTAGATCTACGTATTGCATCAACTGCAGATTCTCTACAGCCATATTTATTATCAAATTTTGCTTTAGTAACAGAATC
>MDTB01074741.1_pt1 | contig 21532 bp, 14 predicted proteins | sample 811161 | NCBI WGS metagenome assembly MDTB01 (sample SAMN05326650, study PRJNA326480) | marine metagenome | isolation source: seawater | place: Mediterranean Sea | collected 2009 | reverse complement strand
TGGCACTTTAGCTGATGATGCTTCCGGTTTATGGGGAGGATTAATCATTTTAGGTGACGATTACATTTCTGCTGATTCAACAACAGTGCAAATTGAAGGAATTCCTGCAACAAACACAATTGGTCTTTATGGAGGTTCTAATGCCGCACACAACGCGGGAACAATCCGTTACGTTTCATGTAGACATGGGGGATCAAACATTGGTGAAGGAAACGAAATCAACGGAATCACTTTTGGTGGTGTAGGCGCTGCAACAGTTGTAGAGCATATCGAAGTTGTTGGAACGCAGGATGATGGTCTTGAATTCTTTGGTGGTTCAGTTAGTGTTACAAACGCTGTTGTTTACTATAATGGTGACGATGCTTTTGATACTGATCAAGCTTGGGCTGGAACGCTCACCAATGCAGTTTCTATGTTCCCGGGAGATTCTCCACTAGAATTAGACGGTCCAGAAGGTGATTACACAAGCACGGGTCATACATTTAAAAACATTACTTCATGGGGCTGTGCCTCAGGTAATGAGTTGATTGATTTTGACGATAACACAGACGTATCTATCGACGGAATCTACTTCCTCGGTTATGCGGATGATGCAAGAATCGGTGGTTACAGCGGATATGCTGCCAACTCAAATGGATATACTACGACCAATGTAGAATTCACTGGCGCGAATGTTTTCGGCGATATGGATGCAATGGAAGTAACTTCTCAAACAAAAGGTGCTGACCTTTCTGCTCTAAGCTGGACTTATACGGCTTCTACAGATGCTTGGAGTAACCTAAATTAGTAAATTTTAAAACTTATACCTTAAAGCTTGCCCATTTCAGGCAAGCTTTTTTTTTTTGATATGAAATTATATAGACTTTTAATAACTATTCCTTTACTATTACCTTTATTATCTTTAGCACAAAATGGTTTTATAAGAGGGACCGTAATAGATGGTGACTTAGGCGAACCACTATTCGGAGCAAATATTCTGATTGAAAATGGCAGTGGAGGAGCTGTAACGGATTTTGACGGTAAATTTGAGATTAGTATAGCGCCTGGTACTTATGTTTTGAATGCGTCATTTATAGGACTTGCAGATATAAAAATTACTGATGTTAAAGTATTATCTGAAGAGGTTACTTTAATAGATAATGTGATCATGAAAGCTGAGTCAAACCAACTAAATACATTTACTGTTTCTGCCAACGTAATTAGAAACACTGAGGCTGCTATCATTAACATTAAGAAAAAATCTGCAAGTGTTATGGATGGAATATCTGCAGCAAAATTTAGACGTATTGGTGATTCTGATGCTGCTTCTGCCATCAAAAGAGTTACCGGAGTTTCAGTAGAAGCAGGAAAATATGTTTATGTGAGAGGTCTGGGAGATAGATATACAAAAACTATGTTAAATGGATTGGATATACCTGGTCTTGACCCAGATCGAAATAGTATTCAAATTGATATTTTTCCAACAAGCTTAATTGGAAATATGACTGTCTTAAAGTCTGCATCAGCTGAATTTCCTGCTGACTTTACCGGGGGAATTGTAAATATAGAAACGGTTGATTTCCCGGATAAAAAGATGTTTGATGTATCTATTGGGGTAGGTTTTAATCCTGAAATGCATTTTAATTCAGATTACTTGTCTTATCCTGGTGGACGTACAGATTTTTTAGGCTTTGATGACGGTACAAGAGAAATTCCAACCACTGATCCTCTCCAAGCACCTGTTCGGGAATTGTCGAGCTATTTCTCAAAAGAAGAAATTAAAAATTTTTCCGATAAGTTCAGTAAAAATTTAGCCGTGGAGAAAAATCCAAGCTTTATGGACTATAACTTTTCTACAACCATTGGAAATCAAAAAAAATTGAATGAAAAGTACAGATTGGGCTATTTTGCTTCCATAAATTATCGAAAAGAACAAAGACACTATGATGATTTTGAGGTTGGCGAATATAAGAAAAATGTTGATCAAACAAAAACTGAGCTCGCTTATGTTACTGTTCAAAGAGGAGCAAAAAGTACGGACAACGTTTTGTTAGGAGCCATTGGCGGAATTGCACTAAAAACAGCCAATAGTAGCATTAAACTTTCCGTTCTTCACCTGCAAAATGGTGAAAATACTGCCTCACTTTTTAGTGTAGATAATAATGGGGGCTCAGAAGTTGCAGGACAATCAGGCTATGTGGGTATTGCCCATAACCTCCAGTACAATCAAAGAAGCATATCTAATTTATTGTTGCATGGCAAACACATACTGAAGGACAAGGCTTGGGAAATAAATTGGAAGGTTTCTCCTACACTTTCAAGTCTAGAGGATCCGGATATTAGAAAAGCGGGGTTAACTACGGGATTGCCTGGAACAGATAGTATAGTAAACGCAGGAGAAACTGGTTTCCCAAAGAGAATTTGGAGAGATTTAGATGAAAGCAGCTTAAATACCAAGATTGATTTCACAAGAAATTATAAATACAGAGGTAAATCGGCAAGGTTTAAGTTTGGGTCTTCCATTAGTGTCAAGAATAGAGATTATTCAATTATTGAATATAATCTAAATGCGCCGCTTTCGCCAGTTGTAAACGGAGGGGTAAATTCAATGGTTGCCGATTCCAATTTTTGGCCAAACGGCTCATCATTCTTTTACACAAATTCAATTTTACCAGTACAAGTTGGAAGTAGTCTAATTGCAAGGCAAAATCCAAATGAGTATAATTCAAGATCAGCCAATATTGGGACATACGTATCTAATGAATTTAAACCATTTTTTAAGACCAAAGTAATACTTGGCTTAAGGGTAGAAAGTTTTCAACAGTGGCATACCGGAAGAAATCAGACTTATGCAACTACCTCACATTTGCCTGAAAATCAGAGGTCAGGTCTTAGTTTAGACGACGATTTGGTTCTTAATGCAATAGATTTATTTCCATCTGCCAATATAATTTATGCCCTTTCTGATGATCAAAATTTGAGGCTGTCTTATGCGAAGACTATTGCAAGACCCTCATTTAAAGAATTGTCGTACGCGCAAATTTATGATCCGCTCACTGATCGGATGTTCAATGGCGCGCTATCCCCATCGCAAGATTGGGATGGAAATCTTGTAGAAACTCGAATTGATAATATTGATATTAGGTGGGAGTGGTTTGCAAAAAAAGCTCAGCTACTTAGCATCAGCGCATTCTTCAAAAATTTCGATGATCCAATTGAATTGACTCAAATTCAACTAAATGCTACTAGCCAGGAATTCCAACCTAAAAATGTTGGTCAAGGTAGAGTAATTGGTGCGGAATTTGAGTTTAGAAAAAACTTTGAATTTCTAAATCCCAAACTTGAAAAACTTACTTGGAGTGGTAATTTGACTTTGGTTCAGTCTCAAATTAACATGACCGAATATGAGTTTCAACTAAGAAAAAGAAATTTACGAGGAGGAGAAACGGTAAAAAATACAAGAACTATGGCTGGACAAGCGCCATATCTTATCAATAGTGGGTTGACCTATGTTGTGGACAATAAAAATCTAGACTTAGGTCTATTCTATAATGTACAAGGACCTTCAATTATTGTAGTTGGTGGTAGTATCTACTCAGATGTTTATTCGGAGCCATTTCATAGTTTAAGATTCAATATCAGCAAAAAATTAGATAAAGAGGGCAAGAAAAGAGTTAAAATAGGGGTTTCTAATATTTTAAACGACGATAGAGAACAATTTTATAAAGCGTACGAATCAAATGATAAGGTATATACAAAATTTAGTCCGGGGGTAGCCTTTTCAGCAAGTTTTTCCTATAAACTATAATAAATATTTTTTTGATTAAAAGGGTTTTTAGAAAGCCCTTTTAATCATTTTTAATTTTTTCAAAAATCTCTTCTGCGCTTAAGCCTACAAGGCCTTTTTTTAGAAGTATACTTACGTCTTTGCTCATAGGATGATTTGGAAATCGCAGAACCAAATCATTATACGCGGCTTCAGATTCTTCAATTTTTTCCTCATCTTCTAGAATTTTTGCTTTCAGATAAATTGCCTCTGGCTCTTGTTTAATACCTCTATAACGGTTAAGCAAATCATCCAAAATTTCAAGTGCTTTTATTTGTTGTTGAGACTGACTTAAAGCTTTGGAAGCTCTAAGTAAATAATAGCCACCTATGGAATCTCCTCTATTTTCAACTTCTTTTTTTATAAATACTAGTGCAAAGTCTTGCAACTCATCAGTGTTTAATGTATTTAGTTGTTCTGCTTTTTCATAAAATGATACACTACTATCCAGCTGATTGGTCTTGTAATAACTTTTTGCCAAAACAATCTGAAGGTTTCTATGGAATGGTGAACTGTCATATTGATTTAAATACTGCAAACCTTCCTTTATAACTTGTTGGTTTTTTTGTCTGTAATAGAGTTCTTGGATGCCATGAAACCAATAAGAAACAGTTTGGTCTGCATAAGGGTATTTATGGGCGTATTTAAGATACAAATTTAATAATTGGTTTTGTTGACTAGTGTCCAAAAAAGTGGGACTGTTTTCCAAAGCATGAATTTTTTTGTCCATACTTTCTTGTGTGTTGCATGATTGAAAGATTAGTAATCCCAATCCGATAATGATTATCAGTTTATTTGTCATTTTCCTAAGTAATTAAATGGGCTTATCGATTTAATTTTGATTTTTGTTTCTTCATTAAGTTTCAATGAATCAATGAATTGGTGTAATTCTATTTTTTGAATTTTACCTTTTCCTCGAGTGAGTTCTTTTAGCAATTCATAAGGGTTTTTTATTCCTTCGGTTCGCAATATATTTTGTATTCCTTCAGCAACAACTGCCCAATTTTGTTCTAAATCATCGTTTATTTTTTCTTCATTCAATTCCAATTTGGATATGCCTTTTATCAATGCTTGATGCGCAATAGATTGATGACCAAAGGGTACACCAATATTTCTTGAAACTGTTGAATCTGTAAGATCTCGTTGTAAGCGAGAAACCGGTAGTTTGGCACTTAAAAATTGAAGTATGGCATTGGCCATACTCAAATTTCCTTCGGCATTTTCAAAATCGATTGGATTTACTTTATGAGGCATTGCTGAAGATCCTACTTCATTTTTGATGGATTTTTGTTTGAAATAATGCATACTAATATATGTCCAGACATCACGGGCAAAATCAATTAAAATTGTATTTATCCTTTTGTGCACATCAAAATAGGCAGCTAGATGATCGTAATGTTCTATTTGGGTTGTGGGAAAACTTCTTCGAAGACCCAATTCAGCCAGAAAATCTTGTGCCCAATCATGCCAATGAATATTTTCAAAGCAAACGAAATGTGCATTAAAATTGCCTGTAGCACCTCCGAATTTTGCGGAAAAAGGAATATTTACAAATCCCTTTATTTGTTCATTCAATCGCGTACTAAAAACCTGAATCTCTTTACCTAATCTAGTTGGGGATGCTGGTTGACCATGTGTATGAGCTAAAAGGGGAACATCTTTCCACTGCTTGCTCAACGCTTCCAAATTTTGCACAACTTTGGATATGCTTGGGATGAATACTTCTTTGTGAAATTCAAGCAAAGAGAGCGGAATGGCTGTATTGTTGATGTCATTTGAAGTCAAACCAAAATGAACCCACTCGACAACCTCTTCAAAACCATTTTTACGAAGAATATTTTTTATAAAGTACTCAACGGCTTTTACGTCATGATTCGTGACTTTTTCACTTTCTTTTATAAGTATGGTATCAGAAATTGAATACTCATCCTCAATTTTTTTCAATAAATCTATTAATGATGAAGTCAATAGTTGGGATTTTACCGTTTCAAGTAATTTTTTTAAGTAAGCAAGTTCAACTTTTACGCGATACTTAAATAATGCATGTTCAGAAAAATAATTGCCTAGCTTTATTGTTTTAGTTGCATACCTACCATCTATAGGACCAAGAGCCATAAGTCTATTTTCCATAAGCAGTGCAAAGGTAAATTTTCTTGGTTGATAGCTTTATCTTTGAGCAGTGTTTAGAATCTTATACCTTTTTGCTTTAGTTTTAGCAATTTACCAAACGAGCGCCCAAAATGGAAAAGTAGAAATTATGGGTAATGCCAATTTTGGAAATGTAAAATTGGGGAATACAGATACATTGCATCTTAAAATAAGGCATACATTCTCTTCTGAATTGCAAATAAAAATAGCACTCGGGATAAAGAGCAATTCTCTTTTCTTATTAGATACATCATTTACTTTAGCAACCAATATCCCTAAAGATATTCAATTGGTTTACAAGCCAGTCAGTAATATAATGGAGAAAAATTACCTGTGGGTAAGTTCAGCCAAATTTGGTACAAAAAGCATCGACATAAATGGGCAAGGAGTTTTTGAAGATGCTTACTATGAAAGTACTAGAAATAAGTTTGAAGAATCACTTAAAACTGCACTATCTCTTTTAATTTCAAATGCGTACAAAAATATGGGGTACAATTATGCAAGAGATTTAATGTATGGCAATATAGACAATGAAAATGGCCAAGTCATTGATGTTTACACGGGTAGGGAAGCCTCATTTAGTACGAGAAGTGGTGCAAATGCAAATTCCTTTAACACTGAACATACATGGCCGCAATCAAAGTTTAACAGCAAAGAGCCGGAAAAGGCTGATATGCATCATTTGTTTCCATGTGATGTGAGCGCCAATAGTAGAAGAGCAAATTATTCTTTTGGAGAGGTTACAAATGCCGAAATGTGGAATGCGGGCGGATCTAAGTTGGGAAGCAATCAGCAAAATCAAACTGTTTTTGAAGTTAGAGATCAACATAAAGGAGCAGCTGCCCGTGCGATGTTTTATTTTGCTTTAAGGTATGAGAACTACACCAACTTTCTTGATGACCAGGAGAAAGTACTCCGAAAATGGTCAAGTAGTTTTTTGCCATCAAAAAAGGAATTGGATAGAAATGACGCAATCTATAATTACCAAAAAAATCGAAATCCTTTTGTTGACCATCCCTACTTTTTAAATCGAATTCAGTCGTTATCAACTTTTTCAGAAGCATTGAATAATCCGCAGCATCGAGTTTCTATTCAAAGCATAATTGGCCCTATTGTTGATGAGAATGGCGCGTTTGAAAGATACCCAATCGCAATTAGTTATGACAATGATCAAGCAATAAATGTTAATGTAGAAGTTAAAAGTAGAGCTCAACAAAAAAACCGTAGTGTTTTCGCGAAAATTGACAATGCTGTTAAGGACTTGTCTCCTAAAAACAGTCATACCTTTGAGTTATCCGCCAGCAAAAATCTTTCATTCAAAGACACCTTGGATGTATATGTTAATGGCAAAATGATGGAAAATTTATCTGTTTTATTGTCTTTAGATTTCGTAAAAATTGGACAAATAATAGACAAAAAAGCAATAAATTATACAACATTTCCTAACCCATTTCACGACAGTTTTTTTATTTCATGTGCTGCAAAATTTACGCAGTTAAAATTGACTGATCCCAGTGGGAGAATCGTTTATTTTGGCGGATTAAAAAAGGGTTTAAACGAAATTAATGGTGCACATTTATCTACAGGTCATTACTTTGGGGTTTTAATTTCTAAGGATATTAAAACCTATTTCAAACTCCACAAAAGATGAACAAATTCAAAAATCGAGGCTTCTTTTTTTACGTTTTCAGCACGTTTACAGGCCTATTTTTATTTTTCACATTGCTTATACTTTTGCTTTCTGGGATTTTTCTCAGTTCTGTTGCAAAAAAATCTTCTCCACCAAGTTCAAAAAGTCCAGTACTTGAATTAAAATTAAATGGGGAAATAAATGATTACACCCCGGAAAGCGATTTGCAACTGACTGCATATTTGGGTGATGAATTTTCATCTCCTTTAAGTTTGAATAATATTTTGAAAGCCATTGACTTGGCAAAGTATGATAGCGCAATAAAGTGTATTTACCTAAATGTAAATTTCTTAAATGCAGGTTATAGCACGCTTACAGAAATTTATTATGCTTTACATGAGTTTAAAAAATCTGGAAAAAAGGTAATCGCTTTTGCAGATTTTTACTACAACAAAAACTACTTTTTGGCTAGTGTTGCAGACAGTATTTTTCTTCATCCCAAAGGGGAATTTATTTTAAATGGAATGTCTGCCAATACGCTGTTTATCAAGGATTTACTCCAAAAAGTGGGTGTCGAAATGCAAGTAGTCAGGGTAGGTGATTTCAAAGGAGCTGTTGAGCCGCTAGTGAGGAATTCACTAAGTGAAGAAAATAAATCTCAAATCGCCAGTTTCCTCAACCTAAACTACCAGTATTTTATCAATAGAATTGCTGAGGGCAGAAAAATGAGTAGGGATAACCTAAAGAATATTTGTGACAATTTATTGGCAGAATCTCCTACAAAAGCAGAAGAACTTAATCTGATTGATGGCCTAATTTACCCTGATGAATTATTTGAAAAATTAAATGCTTTTGGGAAACAGAAAGATAACAAATACAAGCAGGTCAGTGCATACATTAAGCAAAAGAACGCAGACCAAGAAGGAAACGATGAAATTGCCCTTGTATTTGCAGAGGGTAACATTGTTTCAGGAAAGGGAAATACAACCAATATAGGTGGCAAAAAATACGCCGAGATATTAAGAAAAATACGTAAAGGAAAAAATGTGAAGGCGCTTGTTTTGAGAGTGAACTCAGGAGGCGGCAGCGCTTTTGCAAGCGATGAAATTTTGAGAGAAATTAAGTTAATTAGAGAGAAAAATATCCCAGTTGTGGTAAGTTTTGGGAACGTGGCAGCTTCAGGAGGTTATTATATATCTTGTTTAGCAGACTCTATTTTCTCTTTGCCCAACACTTTAACGGGCTCAATAGGTGTTTTTGGTGTATATCCCAATGCCAAAAAGTTGTTGAATGATAAAATTGGCATAAAACAAGAAGTCATAAAAACAGGAAAATTTTCAGATTTTGGAAGAATTGATAGACCATTAAATCTGGCAGAGAAGAAATGGATTAACCAGAGATTGCTCAATATTTATGATGATTTTGTTGCCTATGTTGCGGAAGGTAGGGATATGAAATTGACCAATGTATATGACTTGGCCCAAGGTAAAATATATTTTGGTTCACACGCTCTTGAGAGCGGCTTAGTAGATAAATTAGGAGGATTACAAATGGCCATGGAAAGTGCCATAAAAATGTCCAAATCCACATCGCCAAAAACCATTGTTTATCCCAAAGCTGAAAATGAAATAAGTATTTTATTAGACAAGATAGGGTTGAAAAGTTATGTATATCAGAAACAATTTTCTGATCTCATGCAAACAAAAAGAACTATCGATAAGTTTTCCAAGGGCAATGCATTGTTGGACAATTGTCAGATGGGTCTCCCTTTTGATTTACAAATTGAATAATTTAATGTAAATTGCATTTGAAAACTTGGGCATTTTGAGACAGACATTTCTTTTTATTTTTATTTTCATTTGTTTAAATCAGGTATGTGCCCAGAAAGAGGGAAATATTTGGCTGTTTGGAGACAATGCAGGTGTTGATTTTAATAGTGGATCTCCAACTCCATTTTCAGGCAATGTTTTAGATCAACAAGAGGGGTTTGCAAATATCTGCAACAAAAAAGGTCAACTGCTTTTTTATACAGATGGTGAAAATGTGAAAACCAAAACACACAAAGACATGTTCTTTCTCCCGACACTTCCATTTAGTAAATTATTTGGTAGTTGGAGCAGCACCCAATCAGGAGTTATTGTGCCAAGACCTAAGGTGGGCAATTTATACTTTGTTTTTTCCGTCGGTAGAGAAGGTGCACCACTGCAATATGTCCAGGTAGATACTAACGCTTTCGGAGGTGAAGGAATGGTTTTTACAGATACAACAACCCTATTAAATTATTCTACTGAAAAAATTACGGCAGTAAAACATGCAAACGGAGAAGATTTATGGATAATCGGTCATGAATTGGGAAATAATAAGTTTTATGCCTGGCAAATGACCGCACTTGGTTTAACAACAAAACCTGTAATCTCTAGCGTAGGCCCAACACACCAATTAGGGAATTCAAGACGTGGTTTTTCCAAAGGTTACATGAAAGCATCGCCCAAAGGAGACAAAATTGCTGCAGCTATAGTTGGGCAACAAAATACAGGTTGGCGAAGCAGTACAACCGATGGAAGAATTGAAATATATGATTTTGACAATGCAACAGGAAAAGTTACCAATCCTGTGGTCTTAACCAATTCGAATAGACCTTCTGGAATTTACGAATATGACGGTGCTTACGGTGTTGAATTTTCTCCAAATGGAAAATTTCTATATGTATCTCAATGGGGGGTTTATAGATCAGACAGACAAGTAGTTCAAATAGACTTACAAGCTGGCAGTAGTAACAACATAATTAATTCTGTTCATCAAATTGCTAGTATATCTGGTCAATCAAACAACACTACAAACAATTTTGGTGCTTTACAAATAGGTCCAGATGGCAAAATTTATTGTGCAAGAAACAACAGAGCTTATATGTCTGTGATAGAAAAACCCAATTGTCCTAAAACTGCTGCCTCATGGAAAGATATTGGTCCATCTATTTCGGGTTCATGCAATTTTGGTTTACCAACATTTATTCAATCGTTTTTTTTCAAGCCAGATTTTTATATCGGGAATAGAAATTTTAAAAATGATAATGACCCTACTGGATTGTGTTTTTCAGATTCAACTGAGTTTTGGTTGGACGATGTTTCTAATTTAGATAGTGTTAAATGGGATTTTGGAGACACAGCAAGCAAATCGGCTAACTTTTCGAATAGATTTTCACCAAAACACTCTTTTTCAGACACGGGTACTTATGAAATTACCCTCTATTATTTCAGGAAAAATGTGACCGCTTGTGAACAAAAAACAGATACGGTATCAAGAACAATAAGCATTTTTCCATACCCAAAATCTGCATTGCTCAGTGACACACTTATATGTCAAGGGGAGGAATTGAAAGTAAATGTTTCAACAAGTGGAGCAAGCTATACTTGGGAAGGTCCCAATATTTCTGCGCCCAACAAGACAAAGGCTTCTCAAACACTGAAGACAAAAGGTACCTACCGAGTGGCAGTGTCTGTTGGTGGATGTATCGCACGTGACACTTTTTTGCTAGATATCGTTGACCCAGTTCTTATTGATCTTGGAAAAGATACTACCATTTGTTCTGCTGATTCTTTCAAAGTTACAATTGATATATCTGCATTTGATTCTGTTAGATGGCATACGCAAAGCTCCCTTTCCTTTGCATATGGTCAAGCAGACTCTTTTTTGGCAATAAAAGCTTTCACGGCTTCTTGCTTTGATGAAGATACGCTACACTTCGGGAAAAGTATCAATCCAATATTTGATGTTCTTGACGATACGACAATTTGTTCATTAGACTCATTTGTTGTTTCACAAAAACGTGAGGTTTCAAGCTGGGATTTCTTATGGTCAGATGGATCGACTGATACGTTCTTCCAGATTAGCAAACAAGGTAAATATTGGCTAACTATTAGCGATACCCTTTGTTCAACAACAGATTCTATCAACGTTTACTCCTCCAATCCTGCCAAAATAAGTTTGGGGTCTGATAGGGTCATCTGTGAGGGTGATAGCACGGTTTTCTTTTTCAACGAAAGTAGTTGGAAATATAAGTGGCATGATGCAAGTGCTGATTCATTCTATGTGAGTAGAAAAGGAGAACAAATAAGAGTTGAGATATTTGATGGTTATTGTTTTGTGAGAGATACGGCAGAGGTTTCAAGAACAACGCCATACAAAACAGTGATTCCCTCAGATACAACCATTTGTATCGGCGATACAGTTTTTCCTTTACCATCACCTCCTGCGCAATATGACTTGCTCTGGAATGAGACAAATACAAACAACATAAAAATTTCTACTTCCGGTCAGTATAGGCTTAAACTTACCAAATTTCCTCTAGGCGAATGCGTAATTTTTGATACAATCAATGTAGTCGTAAATCCTAAGCCCATGTTGGATTTGGGACCTGATACAACCTTATGTTTTGGAGAAAACATAATACTTGACGCATCAACTGTCCCTAATACAAAAAGTATTTTGTGGCACGATGGCAATGCGAATGATTTTATTCGAGCAAATGAACCAAATGTAGAAATAAATTGGGTTGAAATTTTTGATGGAATTTGTAGTGTTTCAGATTCTATTAAAATTACGCAAATTGCTGAAATTTCGTTTGATTTAGGCAGAGATACAACCCTTTGCGACAATCAAACTTATTACATAGAACAAAATTATCCCAATGCTGACAATTACGCTTGGTACGAGAATGACTTAAATACCAATGTCAGTTCTCAAAATGGATATACCATAAATTCGCCTGGCACAAAAATTTTGGAAGTTAAAATAGGCAGATGCTTTGGCTTAGACACTATTGAGGCAATATATAAATCAACTCCTGTATTTGAGTTAGGGAAAGATACCATTTTGTGCGAGGGAGAAAAGCTTGATATTCCCACAAAAATTTTAGCAGAAAAATATGAATGGAGTTCTGGGGAAAGTGATTCTTTCATATCAGTAAATACTGAGGACAGATATGCGGTTGTTGTAAGTAATGGCCCATGTAAAAGCGCGGACTCCATTAATGTAGGTTTTGCTACTTTCCCTAACGTAATATTAATTGATGATACCCTATTATGTTCACCCACTATATTGTCCTTTGACTTAAGTCAGAAGTACACAAAAATCAGGTGGGAGAACGGCTCATTAGATAATGAAAGAGCAATTAGTCAAAAAGGTATATATTATGCAGTAGCTTCCAATGTTTGTGGTTCAGATAGTGCTGGTTTTGAAGTTGATGTAGATCCGTTTGGATGTGCCGTCCAAATTCCTAATGCATTTAGTCCAAATGGAGACAACCTAAATGAAGTTTTTAGAATTACAGGTTCTGTGGAAGAGTTTAAAGAATTTGTAATCTTCAACCGTTGGGGTCAGATAATTTACGAATCTTATGGAAATCCTTCATGGGACGGTAAAATTAATGATAAAACCGCTCAGCAAGGTGCTTATTATTATTACATAAGATATTCAAAATATGTAGGTAATTTTATCGGAGAATTCAATAAAAAAGGAGTCATTTATCTAATCAATTGACACAAACTCTCTAAATTTGATTTCGAAATTGCATTACAACTTGTAGTTTCAGAAATTGAATGGCAAAATACAAGAGAGTATTACTTAAACTTAGTGGTGAAGCTTTATTGGGCAAGAATAGATATGGTATAGATCCAGATATCCTAGAGCAGTATGCTAATGAAATTCAAAAAGTAAGATCTTTAGATATTGAATTGGCAATCGTTATTGGAGGGGGCAATATCTTTCGAGGTATCCAAGGTGTTCAAGGTGGTATCGTAGATAGGGCACAAGGTGATTATATGGGCATGCTTGCAACGGTCATAAATGCTATGGCTTTACAGGGTGCTTTGGAAAAGAATAGCATTTTCACTAGACTTCTTACTGCCATTAAAATGGAGCAAATTGCTGAGCCGTTTATTCGTAGGAGGGCTGTAAGACATCTAGAAAAAGGTAGGGTGGTCATTTTTGGTGCTGGTACAGGAAATCCCTATTTTACTACAGATACAGCAGCATCATTAAGAGCAGTAGAGATTGAAGCAAATGTAATTCTTAAAGGAACACGCGTAGATGGTATTTATACTGCAGATCCTGAGAAAGATAAAAATGCAGAAAAGTTTAATCATATTAGCTTTGATGAAGTATATAAAAGAGGACTTAATGTGATGGACATGACTGCAATAACGCTTTGTCAAGAAAATAATTTACCCATCGTTGTTTTTGATATGAATACGCCCAACAACCTCTTTAAACTTCTTAGTGGGGAAAATATTGGCACTTTAGTTAGCTAAAACTCCCACACCAGAAAAAATAAAGACCAAACCAGTAACGATATTGATTTGCCTAATTCTCTTAGTATTGAGGCATCTTTGCAACTTTTGTGCATAAACACTCGCCAAACTATCTGAAAGTATAATAAGTATTGCAATACTGCCTAAGACGACTGCAATTAATAGTGTACTAAGGTTGTATCTACTTTTCAAATAAATTGCAAGTGATACCCACCCCATAAAATTGGCTGGGTTTAATGAATTGAGTAAAAAGCCAAGAGTTATGTTGCTTGAAGATTGTCTCCAGCTAAGGGCTGTATTTTTTTTTTGTGGCTTTTTATTAAATAATAAATTGTAAAGCCCATAAGCAATAAGAAAAATGCCACCAAACGCCTTTAGATATCCTGAATAATACTCAACAAAAGGTATAAATCTGCTACCAAAAACAGCTGCACTTATCATAAAAAAATCACTGAGTCCAAGGCCTAAAGTGAAGTAAATACCTTGCTTAGATCCTTCTTTTATACTTTTGTTTAAAACAGCAAAAAAAACTGTGCCGATCATCTTTTGGAATGCCTATCAAAACTAATCTTTTATCTTCGTAGACTTGCAAGTTTCTCGAAAAAGTAAAGTAGCACAAGTAGTTGGTAAAGAATTAGGCAACATTATGCTAGAAATGTTTAAACAACAAGGAGAAGGTATTGTATTTACTTTACAGGCATGTACTATTACATCTGATCTTTCGCTTTTAAGAGCTTACTATACATTTTTTGGGAGCATATCAAGAGAAGAAATGGCAAACTTGCTTGAAAATAACATTCGAGTAATACGCAAAAAATTATCAACAAAAATCAAGAATGAATTTAGAATTATGCCTGAAATTAGATTCATTTACGACACAGCTACAGAAGAGCAAAATAGAATAGGTGATATTCTGAAAGGCTTATAATTATCCCCTAAATATATCTTTTACTCTGCCAAAGAGGCTTTTGTCTTTCTCAGATGGATTGGGTAGAAAGTTTGATTTTCCTTCTAATTCATTAATTAGATTTTTCTCTTCAGCAGTGAGTTGGGTAGGTGTCCAAACATTTACATAAACTAGTTGATCTCCCTTACCATAGCTATTTACAGATGGGAGACCTTTGCCTTTAAGCCTAAGTAATTTTCCTGATTGTGTAGAAGAATCAATTTTAAGTCGCACGGTTCCGTTAACTGTTGGAACTTCTACCTGTCCACCTTTTACTGCCATAGGAAAGCTAATAAATAGGTTGTATAAAATATGCTGGCCGTCTCTTTTTAATTCCTCATGTTCTATTTCTTCAATCAATACCATTAAGTCACCATTTCTGCCGCCAACAGGCGATTCGTTTCCTTTACCACTGAGAGACAATTGCATTCCGTCTTCAACACCTGCAGGAATATTGATGCTTGTGGTAATTTCCTTTTGATTCATACCTTTTGAGTTGCTATTTTTCCCTTTTGTATTCACAACTTTGCCGATTCCACCACAGTTGGCGCATGTTGATGTGCTTTGCATCTGGCCCAAAAATGTATTTCTGACTTGGGTTACTTGGCCTCTACCACCACATACTGTGCAGGGTTTAAATGTTGTTTCTGGGTCAAGGACATTTTTCTTGTATTTTATCTTTTTTTCAACGCCATTGGCAATTTCTTCAAGGGAGAGCTTGAGCCGAATTCTAATGTTACTTCCAGATGATTGCCTGCTGCGGGTATTCCCACCACCAAAAAAACTATCAAAAGGGCTGCCTCCTCCTCCGCCAAAGTCACCAAAAATATCCCCAAATCGGCTGAAGATATCATCCATATTCATTCCGCCACCAAATCCTCCCATACCACCACCTAGACCTTGATGTCCAAATTGGTCATACTTAGATTTTTTTTCAGGATTACTAAGAACTTCATATGCTTCAGCCGCTTCTTTGAATTTGGATTCAGCTTCGGAATTATCAGGATTTTTGTCTGGATGATACTTTAGCGCAAGTTTTCGATAAGCCTTTTTTATTTCCGTTTCTGATGCTGACTTACTTACACCCAATATTTCATAATAATCTCTTTTGTTCGCCATAATTATTTGCCAATTACCACTTTGGCATATCGGATTACCTGTTCGTTCAGGGTATATCCTTTTTCAACAACATCAATTATTTTACCCTTTTCTTCTTCGCTCGGTGCAGGTATTTGAGTTACCGCCTCATGTATTTCTGCATCAAACTTTTTACCAACTGGATTATAACTTTTCAATCCCTTGCTTTGCAATGTTTTAAAAAACTTATCTGAAATCAATTCAATACCTTTTTTCAAAGCTTCGATATCTCCCGAGTTGGCCATGGCACTTTGGGCTCTCTCAAAATCATCCAAAATAGGTAAAAGATCTATCATGATTTCTTTTCCAGCACTTCCCATTAAGTCCAATTTTTCTTTAGCGGTTCTCTTTCGAAAGTTTTCAAATTCAGAGTAAAGTCGAAGGTATTTGTCGTTTATTTCAGAAAGTTGAATTTTTGTATTGTCCAACTCTTTCTGTGCTTTTGATGTCTTTGCAGTTTTGGCTTTTGGACTAATTTTCTTTTCCTTTTTGGTGGACTTCGTTGTAGCCATTATTTTATGTAGAGCAATTGTTTTGCCATTTTTTTTGATGACATTTTGACTGAATATTATTCGTGAATTCTTTGGATGTCGGCACCTATAGATTGAAGCCGAGCTTCAATATCTTGATACCCTCTATCAATTTGTCGAATGTTGTGAATTTCGCTCGTACCTTCTGCACTTAGTGCTGCAATAAGCAGTGAGACACCAGCTCTGATATCAGGAGAACTCATTTTTATCCCTTTCAATGGAACGCCACGGTTTAGACCCATAACGGTTGCTCTATGCGGATCGCATAGAATAATTTGGGCGCCCATATCAATAAGGTTATCTACAAAGAAAAGTCTGCTTTCAAACATTTTTTGATGAACTAAAACATTGCCTTTTGCTTGTGTACACATCACCAAAATTACGCTCAATAAATCTGGGCTAAGACCAGGCCACGGGGCATCTGCAAGGGTCATGATACTGCCATCAATAAAATTTTGTATTTCATAACTTGGATGTTCGGGAACCACTAAATCGTCTCCATCAAGAAGAATGTTGAGTCCTAGTTTTCGAAAAGTTTGAGGAAGTAAACCAAGTTGGTCATATCGAACATTTTTGATTCTAATGTTTGAATTGGTTATTGCAGCCATGGATAAAAAACTCCCAATTTCAATCATATCAGGTAATATGGTGTGCTGGCAACCACCCAATTCGTTGACGCCATAAATGGTGAGTAAATTGGAACCGATTCCTTCAATTTTGGCCCCCATGCTATTGAGCATCTTACTCAATTGTTGGAGGTACGGCTCGCAGGCTGCATTGTAGATGCTTGTTTTTCCTTCAGCCATAGTGGCAGCCATCAGTATGTTTGCTGTGCCTGTCACAGAAGCCTCAGGCAAGAGCATATCGTTTCCTTTTAGATTGTTGGCGTTTATATGGAAAGATTTTTCCTCGTTATTGTAGGTGAAAATTGCGCCCAATTTTTCAAAACCAAAAAAATGCGTATCCATTCTTCTTCGGCCAATTTTGTCTCCCCCAGGACTGGGAATGTATCCTCCACCAAACCTTGACAATAGCGGGCCTAGAAGCATGACAGATCCTCTGATTTTGGCGCTTTTTGCTCTGTATTCTTCTGAGGCAATAAAATCTAAGTTTATGTCATCTGCTTGGAATGTTTTACTACCATTTTTATTTTCAACAACTTTAACCCCTAGGCCCTTTAATAAGTCAATTAAAAGGTTAACATCAATGATGTTAGGTAAATTGTTAATTGTTACTTTTTCGGCTGTTAAAAGAACCGCACATAAAATTTGTAAGGCTTCATTTTTTGCCCCTTGTGGCACAATTTCTCCTGAAAGTTTGTTTCCACCGTTTATTTTAAAAAACGACATTTATCTTCTCTTTTTTCTTTTCGATTTGTTATTGTATTTACCTGACTTATTTTTGGATATAGGCTTCCTTTTATCGTAAAATAGCTCGAGTCTACTTGTGTCTACGATTAATTCTCCATTTGATAGTTTAGCAATGTGTTCAATGAGGGCATCTGTCTCAAGAGTTTCTTCATTCCATAATTTGGATGAATTAACCATGAAACTTGCGATATGATTTATAAAAGCGTCTTTGAATTCTCCATCCTCCATTTTACAGGCGTAATCTACCATTTTTTGTAAGTTTCTACCATAAAAGCGGTATTTTATACGGATGTCTTTATAGGGAACTTTTTCAGGTTTTTGAGCCAATTCTTCCCTTGTGGGTGATTCAAATGGCCCGTCTATATCTATACTGAAATTGCTGATTATGTGCAAGTGGTCCCAAAGTTTTTGTAAATAGTTTTCTTCCTCTTTTATTTTGGGATTAAGTAAAATCATCAATTCAACTACTGATTCACAAAGTCTATTTCTTTCAAATCGGTCTTCATGTTTGGCGATATTGTTTACAATGTCTTGCAAGTTTCTACCATATTCCAAGATTTGAACTTCTTCGAGATCGGTATTGTACCAAATTCCTTCTGCCATATTGGACAAAAATAAGTAAAAGCTTGTCTCGGTTACACTTGTGTTGAAACACAGACATTTTTTGCCTCTGTGAAAAAGCGTATGGCTTCCCAACCTCCCTCTCTTCCTAAACCACTTTGCTTCATGCCACCAAAAGGGGTTCGTAGGTCTCTGACCAACCAACAATTAATCCAAACAATACCAACATTCACTTTAGCAGCTACACGATGGGCTTTGGCCAAATTATTTGTCCATATTGAAGTGCTAAGCCCATAGGGAGTTGAGTTGGCCAATTGGATTACTTCATCTTCGTTTTCAAATGGTTGAATGGTAGCTACAGGGCCAAAAATCTCTTCTTGGTTTGTTCTGCAACTTTCATTTAGGTTTTCAAAAAGTGTAGGCTCAATATACCAGCCATTCTCAAATCCTTCTGGCTGAACGGTTTTACCGCCGAATAAGAGCTTTCCACCTTCTTGTTTAGCTAGGTCAATGTGCTCTAGTATTTTTTCGTAATGCTGTTTTGAAACAATTGCACCAATTTTGGAATCCTCGCTCATAGGCTCTCCAACGTGTAATGTTTTCATTCTTTCTATAAAAGCATTTTTAAACTTTTTATAAATAGATTTTTGCACATAAATCCTCGAACCACATAAGCAAATTTCGCCTTGGTTGGTATAAGCGGCTTTGACACTTGTCTTTACAGCTTCTTCAATCTGACAATCTTCAAATACGATCGTAGGATTTTTTCCACCGAGTTCCAAGCTTAATTTTTTGAACATGGGTGCCGTTGTTTTGGCAATGTTCTGTCCTGTTTTTGTGCCTCCAGTAAAAGAAATGGTTGGAACATCTGGGTGTGAAACCATTGCATGTCCAGCTTTGGCCCCGATGCCATGTACTATATTTAGAACGCCATTTGGTAAACCTACTTTTTGACAAACTTTTGATAGAAGATAAGCTGTGTAAGGAGTAACCTCTGAAGGTTTTGCCACAACTGTATTGCCAGTAGCTAGGGCTGGAGCAATTTTCCATGAAAAGAGATATAGAGGCAAATTCCATGGCGAAATACAAGCAGCAACACCAATGGGCTCTCTAAGGGTATAATTAATGAAATCCTGATTTCCCTTGTGGCTTTCTGATGCAAAGTGCAGAACTGCTCCTGCGTAGAATCTGAAGTTGGCTATTGCCCTGGGTATATCAACATGTTTGCTAAGTTTGAATGGTTTGCCATTATCCTTTGTTTCTGCATGCGCAAATTGGTCGAATTGGTTTTCAATTTCATCCGCTATTTTATATAAGTACGAGGATCTTTTTTCAATAGACAGATTTTTCCAAATCGGGAAAGCGTTTTTTGCTGATTCAACAGCTTTCTGAACATCATCTATGTCACTATTAGGTATTTTGGCATAAACCTCGCCTGTTGACGGACAAAAATTATCAATATACTGATTAGAATTAGGTGCTACTAATTTTCCGTCTATATAGTTTTCAATTATTTCCATACTCATTCCAATTTTTCTAATAGTTTAGCCAAAGACAACTTGTCTGTAAGTCTTGATTTTAACTCACTTATTGAGATTCTTTCTTGGTGTAAGGTGTCTCTATCACGAAGTGTAACAGTGTCCTGTTCTATGCTCTCATGATCAATTGTTATACAGTATGGTGTACCAATCGCATCTTGCCTTCGGTATCTTTTTCCAATGCTGTCTTTGTCCTCAAAATAGCAATTGAATTCAAATTTCAATTCATCAAATATTTTTTTGCCCATTTCTGGCATTCCATCTTTTTTTAGGAGCGGCAGTATTGCCAATTGATTTGGCGCAAGTGCGGGGGGTAAGCAAAGCACATTTCTTTGTTCCCTGTTTGGAAGGGTTTCAGTCTTCAAGTTTTCTGAAATTGTGAGCAGGAATAGTCTGTCTAGTCCAATGGAGGTTTCAATTACATATGGAACTTGACTTTTTTCCGAAATACTGTCAAAGTACTGTATTTTTTTTCCGCTATGACTTTGATGTTGAGAAAGGTCAAAGTCTGTTCTGGAGTGAATACCCTCTACTTCTTTAAAACCAAAGGGAAACTGATATTCTATATCCACTGCTGCATCCGCATAGTGAGCCAATTTTGTATGCTCGTGAAATCGGTATTTGTCTTTTGGCGTGCCTAAATTAGTGTGCCAATTTAATCTAGTCTTTTTCCAATATTCAAACCACTCTTTTTGCTCACCTGGCTTAACAAAGAATTGCATTTCCATTTGCTCAAACTCCTTCATTCTCATTATAAATTGCCTAGCAATTATTTCATTTCGAAAAGCTTTACCTGTTTGGGCAATGCCAAAGGGAAGTTTCATTCTCCCAGTTTTTTGAACATTAAGATAATTCAAAAAAATGCCTTGTGCGGTCTCCGGTCTTAAATATAGAGCTTCATTACTTTCTGTAGCATTCATTTGAGTGCTATACATCAAATTGAACTGTTTTACCTCTGTCCAGTTTTTTGTTCCTGAAATTGGGCAAGCAATTTCTAGGTCAATTATAAGCTGTCTAACTATTTGTAAATCATTGGTTTCTAGTCCATTTTTCAGTTTCTCATTAATTGCTTTTTTTTTCTCTTGGTTTCTTAAAACATTTGGATTTGTTCTTAAAAATTCTTCCAAGTCAAAATTTTGACCAAATCGCTTTTTGGCTTTTTCAATTTCTTTTTGGATTTTCTTTTCAATCTTATTTTCAATATAATCCTCAATAAGTACATCAGCCCGGTATCGTTTTTTGCTATCTTTATTATCGATTAGAGGATCATTAAAGCCATCTATATGTCCACTTGCCTTCCATGTTTTTGGGTGCATAAATATTGCAGAGTCTATACCTACAATATTTTGATGTAATTGAACCATACTCTTCCACCAATATTGGCGCAGATGATTTTTTAGCATTACACCATTTTGACCATAATCATAAACAGCTGCTAAGCCATCATAAATTTCACTGCTCTGAAATATAAATCCATACTCCTTGCAGTGTGAAATGATTTTTTTAAACGAATCTTCCATCAAAAAAGGCAAAGCTACTGGTATTATTGGGTTTTTTAC
>MDTB01171009.1_pt1 | contig 21533 bp, 15 predicted proteins | sample 811161 | NCBI WGS metagenome assembly MDTB01 (sample SAMN05326650, study PRJNA326480) | marine metagenome | isolation source: seawater | place: Mediterranean Sea | collected 2009 | reverse complement strand
TCTAATCCTTCAGATAAATTTTCTATATTTTCAACCTCAAGACCAATATCTGTTAATTTATCAAGAAGTTTATCTTCTTTAGAATTTGTTTTTAAATGATCTTTTAACCAATCATATGTAATCTTCATCTGCTTAAGCCTCTATAATTTGACGGAACATCTAATGGATCAAAACCAAAATGATTTAACCATCTATAATCACATTCAAAAAATGCCCTTAAATCATTAATGCCATATTTGAGCATTGCCAATCTATCTATTCCTATTCCAAACGCATATCCTTGATATTTTGTGGGATCTACTTTTACATTTTTTAAAACATTAGGATGAACCATTCCACAACCTAGAACTTCTAACCATTTATCTCCTTCACCTATTATAATTTTATTATTTTCAATTCTATAACCAATATCAACTTCCGCAGATGGCTCTGTGAATGGGAAGTGACTTGGTCTAAATCTCATATTTACATTTTTAACTTCAAAAAACTCTTTAATGAAATAGTCCAAACACCCCTTTAAGTGACCCATAGTAATGTTTTTATCTATATGAAGTCCTTCTAATTGATGAAACATTGGAGCGTGTGTTTGATCACTATCACAACGATAAGTTCTTCCAGGAACAATAATTTTAAAAGGTGGTTTCCCAGATATCATTGTTCTAATTTGTACTGGTGAAGTGTGCGTCCTTAGTAATAGTTTTTTGTTATTTTCTAAATAGAAAGTATCATGCATATCTCTGGCAGGATGATTTTCTGGAGTATTTAAAGCTGTGAAGTTATTATATTCAGTTTCAATATCTGGACCTTCAGCTACAGTGAAACCAATTTCAGAAAATATAGAGGAGATTTCATCTATAACCTGGGACACAGGATGAATTTTGCCTTTCCTATAAGGTCTTATTGGTAAAGTAATATCAATTTTTTCAGTTTTTAATTTTTCATTAATTTCTAAATTTTCTAATTCAAAAGTTTTTTGTTCAATCTGGTTGGATAGATCGTCTTTAATTTTATTTAACTCTGAAGCAAAATCTTTTCTTTTTTCAGGGTCTAAGGAACCTAGTTTTTTAAATTGTAAAGTTATCTGACCGTTTTTACCAAAAAACTCAGTTTTAATATTTTGTAAGTCTTCTTTAGATTTTACTGAGTCAATTTTCGCATTAAAAATTGAACTTATTTTATTCAAATCACTCATTAAATACTTCGATTTTTATATTAAGTTGAGATTAAATCAAAGGCCCTTATTAATTAAGGGAGGATTGAACCTTTTTTACTATAGATTTAAAGACTTCTGGATTGCTATAAGCTAATTCTGCTAACACTTTTCTATCAAGTTTTATCTTGGATTTTGCTAAACCGTTAATAAATTTGGCGTAGGTTAAACCTTCTGTTCTAACCCCTGCATTAATTCTTTGTATCCAAAGTGATCGAAATTCTCTCTTTTTTGCTTTTCTATCCCTGTATGCATACTGCATAGCTTTTTCCATTGCTTGACGAGCTATACGAATAGTATTTTTTCTTCTACCGTATTGACCTTTAACAGCTTTTAAAACCTTTTTATGTTTTGCATTTGTAATAACGCCACGTTTTGTCCTAGCCATTTTAACCTCTAAAATTATAGGGCATGTACGACTTAACAATTTTAGTGTCTTGCTTGGACATAATCGTAGTGCCTCTTTGTTTTCGTATTTGTGAATTAGTTCTTTTTATCATCCCATGTCTCTTGCCTGCCTGGGGCATTTTTATTTTTCCCGAAGCTGTAAATCTAAATCTTTTTTTTGCAGAGCTTTTTGTTTTTAGTTTTGGCATAAATATTTTGGTTTTATATAGGCAATATTAAAACTTTACAAGGTTATATTGTCTTTGTTTAGATGGGCTGAATAATCATAACCATCTGTTTCCCCTCAAATTTTGGATGGCTTTCTACTTTCGCTATGTCTTTAGTTTCCTCGATAATTCTTTGCATTAAATTTTTACCTAATTCAGTATGTTGCATTTCTCTACCTTTAAATTTAACAGTAAATTTTACTTTGTCACCTTTGATAATAAATTTTTTTGCATTCTTTATTTTGAAATTATAATCATGGGTTTCAGTTCCTGGTCTTAATTTTATTTCTTTCAGAGATACTGTTTTTTGTTTTTTCTTAGCTTGATTAGCTTTTTTTTGTAAATCGTATTTATACTTTCCCATGTCCATTATTTTACAAACTGGTGGGTTTGCATTTGGAGATATTTCTATTAAATCAAGCTCTACTTGCTTTGCTAATTCTATAGCTTTATTTAAAGGCATGCTACCCAGGTTGTTCCCATCTGCGCCTATAACTTGAACATCTAAGGCTCTTATTCTTTCGTTAGCTTTAGGACCTTGGGGCTTAGTTCGTCTATGAAAATAATTTGGTTTAGAATTTGGCACTTAATTTAAAGGCATCTTGTTCTCATTAAGAATATTTTCAATAAGAGTTTCTTTTTTCATAGTTTCTTGTTTATCTGATCCTAGCCTTCTTATTGTAACCGTATTTTCTGCAGCTTCTTTTTTTCCACAAACAATTATAATTGGCACTTTGGCTATAGAATGTTCTCTAATTTTATAATTAATCTTTTGATTTCTTAAATCCACGTCGCATTTTATACCTTCTTTAAACAATTCTTCAAATATTTTTTTCACATATTGATTGTTTTCTTCAGCTATAGAACATACTACTGCTTGTGATGGTGATAACCAGAATGGCAGCTTTCCAGCGTAGTTTTCAATAATTATACCTATGAATCTTTCTAAAGATCCAAACAAAGCTCTATGAAGCATGACAGGAACTTTTTTTGTCCCATCTTTGTCAATAAAGGAAGCTCCTAATCTTTTTGGTAAATTTAAATCCACTTGTAATGTTCCGCACTGCCAATCACGCCCAATTGCATCTCTTAATACAAATTCAATCTTTGGACCATAAAAAGCACCCTCTCCTTTATTTATTGAATATTCAAGTTTTGACTTTTTTATCGCAGTCAAAAGTGCTGCCTCGGATTTATCCCAAACAATATCTTCTCCAACTCTTTTTTCAGGTCTATCGGAGTATTTTAAAATTACATTCTTAAATCCGAGATCTTTATAAATTTCTAAAATTAAATTTGTTACCTCCAATGACTCTTGTGTAATTTGATCTTCTGTACAAAAAATATGTGCATCATCTTGGGTAAAAGCTCGTACCCTCAATAATCCGTGTAACGCACCAGATGGCTCATACCTATGCACCTTACCAAATTCTGATAATTTTAATGGTAGATCTCTATAGCTTTTTAAGCCTTGATTAAATATTTGCACACAGCCTGGGCAGTTCATAGGTTTTACTGCAAATGTTTTTTCGTCTGGAGTTTCAGAAGTGTACATGTGTTCACCAAATTTATCCCAGTGTCCTGATTTTTCCCATAAAGTTTTGTCTAGAAGTTCTGGAGTATTTATTTCTTTATATCCAGCAAGTCTCTGCTTAATTCGCATGTATTCAATTAATCTTAAAAATAATAGCCAGCCTTTTTCATGCCAAAAAACTGCTCCAGGACTTTCTTCTCTAAAATGAAATAAATCCATTTCCTTTCCTAGCTTTCTATGATCTCTTTTTTCAGCCTCTTCTAATCTATGTAAATAATCATCAAGTTCTTTTTTTGAACCCCAACAAGTGCCATATATTCTTTGCAACATTTCATTATCTGAATTTCCTCTCCAATATGCACCAGAAACTTTGGTTAGTTTAAATGCTTTACCAATTTTAGAAGAGGATGCTAGATGTGGTCCTCTACACAAATCATGCCATGTATCTCCATGATGGTAAATTGATAACTCTTCATTCTTTGGTATGCTTTCAATTATTTCTGCCTTGTATTTTTCTCCGATCTTCTTAAAATGACTTATAGCTTTTGATCTATCCCAAACTTCCCTTTTTGTTTTTACATCTCTGTCGATAATTTCTGACATTCTTTTTTCTATTTTTTTTAAATCCTCAACAGTAAAAGGATTTTTTCTGGCAAAATCATAATAAAAACCATTTTCGATTACAGGACCGATTGTTACCTGAGTTCCAGGAAATAATTCTTGAACTGCCATCGCCATAATATGCGCAGCATCATGCCTGATAACCTCTAATCCCTCTTTATCTTTTGATGTAATAATCTTTACCTTTGAGTCTTTTTTAATTTGGTGGCTTAAATCTTTGAGTTCTCCATCCACCTCCATAATCAAAGCCTCTTTTTCAAGAGATTTACTTATCTTTTTTGATAATTCAAATCCATTAATAGACTTGTCAAAAAGAATTTTTTTTCCGTTTAAAAGTTGAATTTGAGGCATTTATATATTTAACAATTTTTTATACTCTCTTAAAGTCGAATCACACATTGACTCAACATCGAATTTCTTAGTAATGTTTTTTCTACCTTCGTTTCCCATAATTTGCAATGAGACTGGATCTAATTCCATAACAGTATTTAAAATTTTAGCAAGTTCTCTTGGATCATCATGATTGTAAAGGAATCCTGATTTATTAGCTAAAATTGTTTCCTTGGACCCTCCAATATTACTTGCAATAATAGGTTTTCCCATTGCTTGAGCTTCGACTGATACCCTGCCAAAGGCTTCTGGATGAGTCGACGCAGAAACTATAACGTCTGCCAATGAATAGGCTAGAGGCATTTCTTTACAATGACTGACAAAGGTTACGTTTTTATTTAATCTATATCTTTGAACAAGATCAATTAGTCTTTTTTTATAAACTTTTCTTCCTTGATCAGGTCCAAGTATAATTGCCTGAAAATTTGTTATATTGAGGTCTTGAATTAAAATATTCAAAGCCTCTATAAATTTTTCTTGTCCTTTCCAACTAGTAAGCCTACCTGGCATAAGTATGGTAAATTTTCCAGGTAAAAGTTTCCAGTCTTGCTTTAATTTTTCCTTTTTAAAAATTGAAATATTCTTTTTATCGAAGTACTCAATATTTATTCCTCTAAAAATTACTCTTAGCTTCTTTGTTTTACCCAAATATTCTTTATAATTTTCGTTAATGTGATTGAAAATAAAATTTGATCCAGCTATTGTTAATTTTGATCTAAGCATAATACTATTGTAAAATTTCTTTATTTTACTTTTAATATCGTAAGTTCCATGAAAAGTAGTTATAAATTTTCTCCTGGTTATTAAGCAAGCAATAAAGCAAGACCAAGCAGGTGCTCGACTTCTAGCATGAATAATATTAATATTTTTAAATAAAATTAATAAAATTAGAATTAAGGTATTTAATAAAATAATTAGTGGATTTTTAGAGTGAACAGGTAAGCGAAAAACTTTTACTTTTTCTTTTTTAATAAATTTCAATAACTGACCTCCTGATGTTGCTATGAAAGAACTGCAGTCTTTTTCAGCTAAATAATGAGCTAAATCGTAACAACCTGTCTCAGCTCCTCCATAACCCAATTTTGGTATTACCTGTAAAACTTTTATTTTAGGTGTCATGTTTATTGTTATATATTAACTAATTATATTTGTAACGTTATGAAAAATTTCAAGTATTTTAAAATCTCAAAGACAAAAAAACTCAGATATATTGACAATAATTACAATAAAAAACTTTATATTGTTTTTCTTCCGGGTTTCATGTCGGACATAGAAGGAAAAAAACCTCAATTCTTTAAAAAATTTGCTGACAAAAATAAATTAGGTTTTTTAACTTTAGAATATCTCGGTCATGGAAAATCATCTGGAAAATTTACAAAAGGTAATATTAGCATTTGGACTTCTAATGTTAAATTTTTAATTAAAAAAATAATAAGAAAAAATAATTTTATCATTATTGGCTCCAGTATGGGTGCTTGGATAGCTATAAATCTTTTTCAATATTTTCAAAATCAAATTAAAGGTTTTGTTGGAATAGGCGCAGCACCAGAATTTTTATCAAGGTTAATGTGGAACAAATTTCCAAAAAAAATAAGGCAAGATATAAAAAAAAAGGGTGTCGTTGAAATTGTTAATGGTCAATATAAATATCCGATAACATTTCAATTAATAAAAGATGGGGAAAAAAATAAAGTTTTACAAAAAAAAATATTAAAAAATATTCATATATCGATGTTTCATGGTAAAAACGATGAAGTAGTTCCTGTTTCATTTTCGCGAAAAGTATTAGCAATTTTTAAAAGAGCTAAAAAAGATCTTTTTGTAATAAAAAAAGGGGATCATAGTTTGTCAGACTCAAAATCTCTTCGAATAATCAAAAATCAATTAATGGTAATTATTAAAGATATTCTTTAAACCTTGTTTATAAGTTGGATATCTTAGTTTTACTTTAAGTTCTTTTTTCATTTTTTTATTACTAACTTTTTTTGAGTCTTTATAAAATTCTTTTATCATTAAATTTTTGAATTTTGAGATTGGTACCGGTACTAGTTTTTTAATCTTGAGTAACTTAGCTGCATAAAATGCAACTTCTTTATTAGTTGAGGGTTTATCATCTGAGGCATTGATTATCAAAGATTTTCTGGATGTGTAATAAGTTTTTTTAATAATATTAGCTAAATCTTCTACTCTTATTCTAGAAAAAAATTTTTTTTCCTTAACGTAAATATTCCTGTTTAATATCTTATTAAGTACATTGCTTTCTTTTGAGTAAATACCAGAGACTCTTATTATGTTTATATCTAAATTATTTTTGTCTCTAAATTCACACCAAGATTGTTCTGCTAATCTCCTTCTAAGCCCAAATATTGTTCTACCTTTTAATTTAGATTTTTCATTTACCCATTTTCCATAATGATTTCCATAAACACTAGTTGCTGATAAATAGATAAGTTTTTTAAAACTGGAATTCACTAAATTTTTTCTAAATTTTCTTAAAACTATGTCTTTTTTATTTCTTGGTGGAATTGATATTAATACGTAATCTGTGTTTTCTAAATCTTTAATTAATCTTTTGTCAAAAATATCATCTTTGAATTTGAAAGATTTAAATTTTTTTTTGCGAAAATAAAAGACACCTGTTTTTTTTGTATTTGTTGCACAAAATTTAAAATTTTTATTAGAGTTGATTAAATTTTCAACAAAATATTTTGCCACTTGCCCAAAACCAAAAAAAAAGAATTTTGTTTTTTTTTTCATTATGCCGACTTTGATTTTGCTTCATTTAAAGTGATTGGGTTTTTAAGCTTATCTAACATCTCTATAGGACAAACTTGAATGAAATTTTTTAATTCTCTCTCAAAATTATCAATAATTGTTTTCGAAATCTTAGATTTAGTTTCGTCATAAAATTGTTTTAGCGTTTCCTTCAGATATTCTTTCCAGAATTCAGTTTCAACTGGTTGCCAAATTACAGAATTAGGGTTAACATAATTTTCAAATTTTTTTTCTAAATCATACACAAATGCCATACCTCCAGTCATGCCTGCCCCAAAGTTATCCCCTACTTGGCCGAGAATGATTGCAGTTCCACCGGTCATGTATTCGCATCCATGAGCTCCACAACCCTCAACAATAGCTAAAGCTCCAGAATTTCTAACTGCAAATCTTTCACCAGCTTGACCAGAAGCAAATAACTTTCCTGAAGTCGCTCCATATAAAACTGTGTTTCCAATAATTGTATTTTTATGAGATATTAAATTACTTTTTGGAGATGTCCTTACGACAATAAATCCACCTGATAATCCTTTTCCTACATAATCATTCGAGTCCCCCTCTACAACTAGTTTTATTCCGGTCGTAAGAAAGGCACCAAAAGATTGTCCTGCTGATCCAGTGAGTTTTATCTGTATTACACTCTCTTTTAATTTTTGATTTCCAAATCTTTTGTAAACATAATGTGATAATCTTGTTCCTACTGATCTAAAAGTATTTTTAATATCATAACTAAATTTGTTTTGCTTATTGATATCAATTTTGTCTTTTATTTCTGACCAAATTTTTTCATCTAAGGTTTCCGGTACTTTATTAATTTTTTTATTTTTACAGAATCTAGGATTAGGCCCGGGATCTGCTTGAACCAAAAGTGGATTAAGATCTAAATCATCTAAATTTGATGAACCTTTGTTTATTTGAGATAGTAAATCTGTCCTTCCAATAATTTCATTTATTGATTTATAGCCAAGTGAGGCAAGAATTTCTCGAACTTCAGTTGCCACAAATGTAAATAAATTGACTACTTTTTCTGGCGTCCCAGAAAATTTATCTCTAAGACTCCTATCTTGACTGCACACTCCAACAGGACATGTATTTGAGTGACATTGTCTTACCATAATACAGCCCATTGCAACTAAAGAAGAAGTCCCTAAACCATATTCTTCAGCCCCCATCATAGCTGCGATAATAATATCTCTTCCAATCTTTATACCGCCATCTGTCTTTAAAGTAATATTGTGCCTTAAATTATTTAATGTAAGTATTTGGTTGGCTTCAGTAAGTCCCATCTCCCATGGAATACCTGCATATTTAATACTTGTTTGAGGACTAGCGCCTGTACCTCCTGCATGACCTGAAATTAAGATGATATCTGCTTTAGCTTTAGCTACACCTGCTGCAATGGTGCCTATACCGGTAGAAGCTACTAGTTTAACACTTACTCTAGCTTTTGGATTGATTTGTTTTATATCGTAAATTAATTGAGCTAAATCCTCAATAGAATAAATATCGTGATGAGGAGGAGGAGATATTAATGTAACTCCAGGGGTTGAGTGTCTTAGTCTAGCAATTTCTTTGGTGACTTTAAAACCAGGTAACTGACCACCCTCTCCAGGTTTAGCGCCCTGAGCCATCTTAATTTCAATTTCATTTGCATTATTTAAATAATCCACTGTTACCCCAAATCTTGCAGACGCTATTTGTTTTACTCTTGAATTTGCTGAATCGCCATTAGGTAAAATATTAAATCTTTTTGAGTCCTCGCCACCTTCACCACTACAAGAAGCGCCTTTTATTCTATTCATTCCTATAGCAAGAACTTCATGCGCTTCAGCTGATAGGGCTCCATGAGACATACTTCCGCTTCCAAAACGTTTTAAAATTTCTTCAATAGGTTCGACTTCGTTTATATCAATAGATTTTCTCTCATATTTAAATTCTAATAGGTCTCTTAGATTGATAGGTGGTAATTCACTGATGCCCGTAGAATACTTTTTATAAAGTTCATATGAATTTTTTCCTACAGCTGACTGTAACAGATGGATCAGTCTTCCTTGATGTTGATGTTCCTCCCCGCTTTTTCTGTATCTATACAAACCACCAATAGGAAGTATATAAGCGTTTAGATTTGTAGATTTTTGATGAAGTTCTTTAATTTTTTTTTCAATACCAATCACTCCTATACCTGAAATTCTTGAGGACATGCCAGGAAAATAATCAGAAACTATTGCTCTACTTAGGCCAACTGCTTCAAAATTACATCCTCCTCTGTATGAGCTAATAACAGAAATACCCATTTTAGACATTATTTTTAGCAGACCAGCGTCAATAGATTTTTTAAATTTATGAACGCAATTGTTAAAATCTAATTTTCCAAAAAGCTTTTTTTCGTATCTTTGAAAAATACTATCTATTGCCAAGTAAGGGTTTATAGTCGTAGCTCCAACACCAATTAGAACTGCAAACGAGTGTGTGTCCAAAGCATCTGAACATTCTACATTTAAAGAGCAATAACCTCTTAAACTATTTTTTACTAGATGAGAATGAGCTGCGCCCACAGATAAAGCGCTTGGTATGCTTGCTCTTTTTTCTGAGATGTTCTTATCAGATAATATCAGTGTAGTGCTTCCTTCTCTTACTGCTGTTTCACACTCTATTTTGATTGATTCAATCCTTTCTTTTAATGAAGAATTAACTTCGAAAGTACAGTCAATAGTTTTAATTTTTTTTGAAAAAATTTTGCAAAATTTACTAAATTGAGAATTTGTTAAGATTGGGCTATCTAAAACGTAAATATTCTCTTTTGTTAAATTATCAAAATCAAGAATATTACCTAGGTTTCCAAACCTAGTTTTTAAACTCATAACTTTATTTTCTCTTAATGAGTCGATAGGTGGATTAGTAACTTGACTAAAGTTTTGTCTAAAATAATGCGAAACAGGTCTAAAATGACTAGATAGTACTGCCACTGGGGTATCGTCCCCCATAGAACCCGATGCTTCTTTTCCTTCCTCTGCCATGGGATGTAAAATTAACTCTAAGTCCTCAATGCTTAAACCTGACAGATATTGTCTTTTTTTAAGTTCTTCTCCTGAAAATTTTGCCTTTTCAGCTTCAGTTGAAATTTTTTTTTCAAGATCAACTAGTTGTTTACTATACTTTTTATAATCTTTAGCTAAATAATCTTTAATTTGTTTATCTTTAAAAAGTTTTCCTTTCTTTAAATCAATCGCAATAATTTGACCAGGACCTAATTTTCCCTTCTCTATAATTTTTTCCTCTGCAATATTGATCATTCCTGCTTCAGATCCTGCGAAAAATAAATTATCTGATGTTATTGCATATCTTAAAGGTCGCAATCCATTTCTGTCGGTCGAGGCTAAAACCCATTTAGCATCCGTCGCACAAATTGCTGCTGGTCCATCCCAAGGTTCTATGGTGCTGTTAAGAAAGTTAAAAAAATCTTGATGATTTTTAGGAACAGTTTTGCTTCTTTTTGACCAAGCATCTGGGATCATCATTAATTTAATTAATGGAGCTAATTTCCCAGAATGAGTTAATAATTCAAAAACATTGTCCAAAGCCCCTGAATCTGAAGAACTTCTTATAACAGGTTTTAAATCTTTTACATTTTTAAAAAGTGAGCTAGACATATCCTGCTCATGAATTTTCATCCAATTAATGTTTCCTTTTAAAGTATTTATTTCACCATTATGTGCTAAGTTTCTGAATGGCTGAGCTAAATCCCAACTTGGAAATGTATTTGTTGAATATCTTTGATGAAAAATTGCAAATCTGGATGATAGTTTTTTGTCATTCAAATCTGGATAAAATTCTGCAAGCATTTCTGCAAGAAACATTCCTTTATAAACGATCGATCTAGAGCTAAATGAACAAATGTAAAAATTTTTAAGCTGTTTTTTTCTAGCTAGTTTTTCTATCTTTTTTCTAGCCTCAAATAAATTTCTTTCCAAATCATTAGTTTCTAAGTTTTTATTTTTTTTGAATATAACTTGGACTATTTCTGGCCTACTTTGTTCTGCTGTTTCACCCAAAACATTTGAATTAAATGGAACTTGTCGCCAACCGTAAATTGAATAGTTTTCCTCTAGTAGTACTGACTCAATAATCTCTCTGCATTTTTCTTGTTCGACATAGTCAGTTCTTGGAAGAAAAATCATTCCAACACAAATTCTTTTTGTTTCGTCATATTTATGACCAGTAGCTATGATTTTTTCTTTAAAAAACTCTGGAGCTATTTCAATCTGTATACCTGCACCGTCTCCAGATTTTCCATCAGCATCAACTGCGCCTCTATGCCAAATAGCTTTTAAAGCTTCAATACCATACTCAACTATTTTTCGAGATTTTTTTCCGTCAAACGTTGCTATCATACCTACTCCACAGGCATCGTGTTCCATAGTTTGATCATATGAAAAATTTTTAGTTAATAGTTCTTTATTTTTAAGATATCTTTTCATCTAAGCTGCCTTTATAGATTTTGAAATTTTAGCTTTTAAATATTTTTCTATTTGAATTGCTGCATCTCTACCGTCTCTTATGGCCCAAACTACTAAAGACGCTCCTCTTACAATATCTCCAGCTGCAAAAACTCCATCTATATTTGTTTGCATTGTTTTTAAATCTATTTTGATTGTTCCCCATTTCGATATAGCTAGTTCCTTTGAATTAAATAACTTTGGCAAATTTTCGGGGTCAAAACCAAGGGACTTTATGATGAGATCTGCAGGTAATTTAAACTCTGAACCTGTTTGAATTAACGGTTTTTTTCTTCCTGATGAGTCTGGTTGTCCTAATATCATCTTATTTACTTCAACTTCATTTACTTTACCGTTCCCTAAAAATTTTTTTGGACTGCTCAACCAAATAAATTCTACACCTTCTTCGATTGCATTAGAAACTTCTCTTGAAGAGCCAGGCATATTTTCTCTATCTCTTCTATATAAACATTTAACTGAACTTGCTTTTTGTCTAATCGCAGTTCTTACACAATCCATCGCGGTGTCCCCTCCACCTATTACAATAACATTTTTTCCTTCAGCATTTAATGTGCCATCATCAAATAGGGTAACTTTATCTCCTAATCCTTTTTTATTTGAGGCTGTCAAAAATTCCATAGCAGGGAATATATTTTGAAGATTTTGTCCCGGAATTTCTATTTCTCTCGATTTATAAACTCCAGTTGCAATTAATACAGAATCATGTTTTGCTCTTAGCTCACCTAAAGTTTTATCTTTACCAACCTCAAAATTTTGAACAAATTTAATACCACTTTCCTTTAAAAGTTTTGTTCTTCTTTCAACCACACTTTTTTCTAGTTTAAAATTAGGTATTCCATAAATTAATAATCCTCCAGGTCTGTCATACCTATCGTATATTGTTACCTGATAGCCAAATTTTCTTAATTCTTCTGCACATGATAACCCTGCTGGACCTGCTCCAATAATTCCTACTGATTGTTCTAACTCTTTTTTTACTTTAACGGGCTTAACCCATCCTTTTTCCCAGGCTGTATCTGTAATATATTTTTCTATCGAGCCAATTGTAACAGTTCCGTGACCTGATTGCTCTATAACACAATTTCCTTCACATAATCTATCTTGAGGACAAATTCTACCACACACTTCGGGCATATTATTTGTGCTTTGTGAAACTTCGTAAGCTTCTTTTAATCGACCTTCAGCCGTTAGTTTAAGCCAATCAGGAATGTTATTGCTTACCGGACAATGAATTTGACAAAAAGGAACTCCGCACTGGGAGCACCTGCTAGATTGGTCTTTTGCTTTAGCGTTGATATATTCATCATAAATTTCATTAAAATCCTCTTTTCTTACATTGGTTTTTCTTTTAGGAGGAGTTTCTTTGTTAAGATTAACAAATTTTAACATTTTATTTTTCATTTCAAGGCAAATTAATCGAATTACTGTTAATTTCATAGTAAAAATAGGTAAATAGATATTACCTTTTTTATTAAAAAACCTTAATTTAAGTGATTAGTTTTTGCATACCTGGTATGCATTTGAAAATATCAAACAAAATCTTTTAGATATAAAAAGATTAAAAAAATGATTGAAATATTAGCACTATCATTAATTCAAGGAGTAACTGAATTTCTTCCAATTAGTTCGTCTTCACATTTAATTTTAATTTCAGAATATTTTAATTTTAAAAATCAAAATCTTTTATCAGATGTAAGTTTACACATTGGATCTTTTTTGGCTGTTTTAATATTCTTTAGAGCTGACATATTTAATTTTGTTAAAAATGGAGAATTATTGTTTAAAATTATACTCTGCTCTATGCCGACTATGGTTGTTGGATATTTATTGGTTAAATTAAATCTTATAGATTATTTAAGAAACATAAAAGTTATTGGATGGACAACTTTAATTTTTGGCGTTTTTCTCTACATATGTGATAGATTTGAAACTACTAAGAAGATTGAAGATAACTTCACTTATAAATCTGTGATGATTATAAGTTTTTTTCAAGTCTTATCTTTAATTCCTGGTGTGAGCAGGTCTGGTATAACGATTTCAGCTGCTAGACTCTTAAAATTTAGTAGATTTGACTCAGCAAAAATATCCTTTTTATTATCTATACCAACTTTGGCTGCAGTCAGTATTTTTGGTCTGAACAATATAATTGATTCAGGTAATCTAAGTTTTTCAAAAATTAACTTTGTCTTAATTTCATTTTCATTTATTTTTTCGTATATTACAATAAGATTTTTTCTCAAATTTGTTAGGAATTTTAATTTAAATATTTTTGTAGGTTATAGATTAATTATTGGGATTATTATTCTTATAGTTTCATATTTATAGAACAATTGTAAGAACTATCAGTATCAAAAAAACTATTACAAAAAAAACTAGAACTGCTTTTTGCAAAGATAGGTTTTCAAAAAATTTCATAACTTATAATTTATATCCTAAAATAAATTTTAATACAAATTTGGTGCGCCTGCTAGGATTTGAACCCAGAACCTCCTGGTCCGTAGCCAAGCGCTCTATCCAGTTGAGCTACAGGCGCAAAGATCAAAATCTTTTAATTAATTTTAATAAAATCAAATTTTTATTGAAGAAACATTAATTATATTTAATAATATAAAAATGTTTTTAAATCAATTAATTCCAAATTTTAAAATTAATATTACTAACCTTCTATTTTCACTTATACCAGTAAGTTTTATTGCAGGCAATCTGATATTAAATTTAAATATTCTATTATTTTTAATTAGTTCTTTAATTTGCTATGGAAAAGATTTGTTTAACACTAAATTATATTTTTTGGACAAATTTATCTTATTATTTTTCGCATATACTTTAATAACAAGTTTTTATAATAATATTTTTATATTTTCTTCAGAAAAAGAGGCTTTTGATTTTACAATTATTATCAAATCTCTTCTATATTTAAGATTTTTAATTTTATATTTCATAATTAAATACTTAGTAGAAAAGAATTTACTAAACTTTAAATATTTTTTCATTTCTTCTTCAATTTCATCGTTGTTTGTTTGTCTAGATTTAATTTATCAATTTAACTTTGGAAAAGATATTTTTGGATATATTGCAAATGCAAGAAGACTATCGGGTCCATTTGGCGATGAGTTAATCGCCGGATCATATTTGCAAAGATTTTCTTTTTTTTCTTTTTTTTTATTACCAATTTTTTACAATTTAAAAAATAAAAAAATATATTACGTTATCTTAATAATCTTATTATGCCTTTTTATTTTTGGTTTAGCTCTTTCAGGCAATCGTATTCCTTTTATTATGTTTATTTTGATGATATTGTTGGTTTTACTTTTTGAAAAAGAAACAAGAAAATTAATTATTTCTTTCTTATTTTTCCTATCAATAATTTTTTTAATCGCTTATAATCTAAATCCCTATACCAAATATGCCACTGGTAATTTTGTAACAAGAACTTCAGAAATAGTTTCGTTTTTATCTCTTATTCTCAGTGATGATAGAGAAATACCAAAAGTGGAAAACAACGAGACTGTAACAGTTAGAGGAAAAATAATTCAAATACCTAATACTTACATAAAAGAATTTAATTCTGGTTTTCAAACTTGGTTGGATCACAAATATATTGGCGGGGGCATCAAGTCCTTTAAAAAAGCTTGTGCAAAAACAAGTCTACAGAACTGTGGGCCGCATCCTCATAATTATTATTTAGAAATTTTAGCTGAAATAGGTTTAATAGGTTTTTTTATGTTGGTATTTATTTTTGTTAAAATTTTTTACGATACATTTGTAAAAAAGTATATATTTAATTCTTTTTTAAATCATAATAAAATTATTATACCATTTATGTTTTTGTTTTTTGTTGAAATTTTTCCAATCAAAACTACAGGAAGTTTTTTCACAACTGGAAATGCTACTTTTCTTTTCTTAATAATGTCAATTACAGTAGCTTTATCTAGAAAAAAAAATTTTAATTGAAAGTATTATTTTAAAATATAAATTATGACTATGAATAAAAAAGAGATTGTTATAACTTCTGCTACTAGGACCGCTGTAGGTTCATTGGGGAAAACTTTAAAGAACACACCCGGCGAAGAATTAGGTGCCTCTGTAATATCTGAAGCTATTAAAAGATCAAAAATTGAAAATAAAGATGTAGATGAAGTGATTATGGGACAAGTATTAACCGGGGCTGTAGGACAAAATCCTGCTAGACAGGCTGCAATGAAGTCAGGAATTCCAAAGGAAAAATCAGCTTATGTTGTTAATCAAGTTTGTGGTTCAGGAATTAGATCTATTGCTTCCGGATATCAGAGTATAGCCTCTGGCAATGCTAACATTGTTATCGCAGGTGGTCAGGAGAGTATGTCTTTAGCTCCCCACGCAATTCATTTGAGGGATGGTAAAAAACTGGGTGATGTAGAAATGATCGATACAATGATTAAAGATGGGCTATGGGATGCTTTTCACGGCTATCATATGGGCGTGACTGCAGAAAATGTGGCAACAAAATTTCAAGTAACAAGAAAAGATCAAGATGAATTTGCTTTATCATCACAAAGTAAAGCTTTAAACGCTCAAAGAAAAAATAAGTTTAAAGATGAAATTGTTAATTTTAAAATAAAATCAAAAAAAAATGAAATAGATTTTAATGTAGATGAGCATCCCAGAGAAGGTGTAAATTTAGAAACTCTTTCAAGATTAAAACCAGTTTTCAAAAAAGATGGAACAGTCACAGCTGGAAATGCTTCAGGAATTAATGACGGTGCAGCTGCAGTAACACTGATGTCTAGTAATGAAGCTGAAAAAAGAAATCTTAGAAAATTAGTATCCATAAAATCATGGGCAAGTTGCGGTGTTGATCCTGCAATAATGGGTACAGGTCCAATACCAGCTTCAAAAAAAGCTTTAGAATTAGCTGGATGGGAAGTGAAAGACGTAGATTTATTTGAAATCAACGAGGCTTTTGCTGCACAAAGTATTGCTGTTGCTAGAACACTCTCTATACCAGATGACAAATTAAATGTTAATGGAGGCGCCATAGCTTTGGGTCACCCTATAGGTGCCTCGGGCACTAGGATACTTGTAACTTTAATTCATGAGATGATAAAAAGGGATGTAAAAAAGGGCTTAGCATCTTTGTGTATTGGAGGAGGCATGGGAATAACTATGTGTGTTGAAAGATAATGGAAATTTCAAAACCGTATAAAGGAAAAAGAAAAAGAAGATTAAAAAAGATGCCTTTTACTGTAAAAGGTTATTTGTATTACTATTTATTTTTTTGGGTAATTATAATTTCAATTTACTTATCTTATAATTAAACTATTTATTTTGGTAATTTATCTAATTAAATATCTTTTTAATAAGACTTTTTGTACTATTACTGTCTTCTCGATTTTAATTTCTTTTTTTTTAAAAAAAATATTTATTATCCACTTCATATCTTATAGAACAAAAATTTATTGACTGAAAATAGAGCAAAATGTGTCGAAAAATGAGCCTATTAAGCAATATGTCCTACTTATTATAGTTTATTATTCGCCCTCTTTTTAATATGTTGCAACCAGTTTATAATACTAATTATGACACAAAAAATTTCTGTTCCAGATATAGGGGACTTTAAAGACGTTGAGGTAATTGAAGTTTTAGTTAAACCTGGAGACAAAATAAATAAAAATGATCCTATTGTTACTATTGAAAGTGACAAATCAAGTTTAGAAATACCTTCTCCATCTTCAGGACAAATTAAAGATTTAAAAGTCAAGATAGGAGACAAAGTTTCAGAAGGAAGTGTCTTAGCAACAATTGAAAATGGTCAAGCAATATCAGAGCCTGAAAAAGAAATAATTGAGAAAGAAATTGTTAAAGAAGAGCCTAAAAAAAATGGAAACCTACAACCTGTTAAACAAGTAAAAAAGGTCTTTGCTGAGCCTGTTTCAAGAGATGATATTGATCCAGTTGAAACCAATGAGTGGATAGAGTCTTTAAATTCAGTGATTGAAAATGATGGAGCGTCAAGAGCCAGTTATTTATTAAATAAAGTAATTGATCAAGCTTATAAATCTGGTTTGGTATTACCTGATACTAGAACCACTCCTTATATAAATACAATCCCCCCTGAAATCGAAGTTAAATCTCCTGGAGATCAAAAAATAGAAAAAAAAATTAGAGCTTATATTAGATGGAATGCAGCAGCTATGGTTGTGAGAGCAAATAAAAAAAGTTCAGAGTTAGGTGGACATATTGGGACGTTTGCTTCTGCTGCAACTCTATACGATGTTGGCATGAATCATTTCTGGAGAGCAAAAAATAACAGATTTGGTGGAGATCTTATTTATTTTCAAGGACACTCTGCTCCTGGAATGTATGCTAGAGCTTTTTTAGAGGGTAGGCTTACTTCAAAACAATTAGATGGTTTTAGACAAGAAGTTTCTAAAGGCGGATTGTCATCTTATCCTCATCCTTGGTTGATGCCAAACTTTTGGCAATTTCCAACTGTTTCAATGGGGCTTGGGCCTATAATGGCAATTTATCAAGCACGTTTTTTAAAATATTTAATTAATAGAGGTTTGATTAAAGACGAAGGTAGAAAAATTTGGGTTTTTTTAGGTGATGGTGAGATGGATGAGCCTGAGTCTTTAGGAGCAATAGGTCTAGCGGCCAGAGAGAAGTTGGATAACTTGATCTTTGTAATCAATTGTAATCTTCAAAGATTGGATGGGCCGGTAAGAGGAAACGGAAAAATTATCCAGGAACTTGAGGGTAGTTTTAGAGGAACAGGTTGGAATGTGATTAAGGTTATATGGGGCTCATATTGGGATCAGCTGTTAGCTAAAGATAGGTCTGGATTGTTGGTAAAAAGAATGAATGAGTGTGTAGATGGAGAATATCAAGCTTTCAAAGCTAAAGGTGGTTTGTATGTAAGGGAAAAGTTTTTTGGAAAGTATCCTGAATTAAAAGAGATAGTATCTTCAATGACCGACAAAGATATTTGGAGATTGAATAGAGGAGGACATGATCCACATAAAGTTTACGCGGCTTATCACTCTGCAATGCAACACAAGGGTTCACCGACAGTCATATTGGCAAAAACTATCAAAGGATATGGTATGGGTAAATCTGGTGAAAGCATGAATACTACTCACCAACAAAAAAAGCTGGATGAAAAGGACCTTCTTTATTACAGAGATAGATTTGGAGTGCCTCTTACAGATAAACAAGTTAAAAACATCGAGTATTTCAAGCCAAGTGAAAATTCTGAGGAGATAAAATATTTAAAAGAAATGAGATTGAAGCTTGGAGGCTATATTCCAGAAAGATCTTCTTTCGCAAAAGCAATTAAAGCACCTCCTAAAGATATTTTTGAGAGTTTCATGAAATCTACCGGAGACAAAGAAATGTCTACTACAATGGCTCTTGTACGTATGCTAACTGCTCTTTTAAGAGATAAAAATCTTTCACCAAGACTTGTTCCGATCATACCAGATGAAGCTAGAACTTTTGGAATGGAAGGGTTTTTTCAAAAAATAGGAATTTATGCTCACGAAGGGCAAAAATATGAACCTGTGGACTCCGAACAGTTAAGCTCTTATAGGGAAGATAAAAGCGGTCAAGTATTAGAAGAAGGTATAACAGAATCAGGTGCAATGTCTTCATGGATTGCTGCTGGAACGTCTTACACAAATCATGATCTAGAAATGATACCTATTTATATTTTCTATTCTATGTTTGGTTTTCAAAGAGTAGGAGATTTAGCATGGGCTGCTGGAGACTCTCAAGCAAGAGGGTTTTTAATAGGTGCTACAGCGGGCAGAACAACATTAGCAGGAGAGGGACTACAACATCAAGATGGTCATAGTCATATGTTAGCCTCTAATATTCCAAATTGTGTTAGCTATGATCCAACATTTGCTTATGAAATGGCAACTATATTTAGAGATGGTATTAAACGTATGCATGAAAAAAAAGAAAATATTTTTTATTATATTACCGCAATGAACGAGAACTATTCACACCCTGAGAAACCTAGGGGTTGCGAAGAAGGTATTCTTAAAGGAATGTATTTATTTAAAGAAAATAATCAAAAAGGAAAAACTAAAGTGCAGCTTTTAGGTTCAGGAACTATATTAAGAGAAATCATTTCAGCATCAAAAATTTTGTCAAAAGAATATGGAATTGACTCTGATATTTGGAGTGTCACTAGTTTTAATGAGTTAAGAAGAGATGGTATGGAGACTGAAAGATGGAATCTTTTAAATCCAGATGAAAAAAAGAAAAAATCTTATGTTCAAAAATGTTTAGAAAAAAGAGATGGTCCGATCATAGCTGCATCTGACTATACAAGATCTTTTTCTGATCAAATCAGGCCTTATACAGAAAAATCATTCTATTCTCTAGGAACGGATGGATATGGCAGAAGTGATACTAGAAAAAATTTGAGAAAATTTTTTGAGGTAGATAAAGAACATATAGTCGCCTACACACTAAGCGCACTAGCAAAAGAACAATTAATAGAGACAAAACAAGCGGAGAAAGCTATTAAAAAATATAAAATTGACAAAAATAAAGATTTCCCATCTAATTTATAAGTATGACTAGCACAAAAATTTTAGTTCCTGATATGGGTGATTTCAAAGATGTTGAAATTATTGAGGTCCTTGTTAAAGAAGGTCAACAAATTAAGAAAAACGACTCCTTGATTACTTTAGAAAGTGATAAATCTAGTGTTGAAGTACCCTCAACACATGACGGGGTTATAGAAAAAATTAATGTTAAAGTAGGAGATAAAGTAAATAAAGGAAATCTGATTTTAAATTTAAAATCTGAAAACAAAAAAGAAGAAAAAAAAGAAGCTGAAAATATTGGCTCAAAAGTTATAACAAAAACAGAAATTAAAAATCAAGAACTAATTAAACAAAAAAAGATTGTGCCTGCAGTAAAAACTTCTCAGCGTGGCACTAAGTCTGCCAGCCCAAAAGTTAGAAAATTTGCAAGAGAATTGGGTGCTAACGTACTTGAAATTCCAGGGTCTCAGAGAGCTGGAAGAGTTTCAGAGGAAGATGTTAAAAATTTTATCAGATCACAAGTAACAGTAAATGATGGACAAATAGAAAAAAAAGTTCATAAAGAGGAATACCCTTTTGAGGAATTTGGAGAAATTGATGTAAAAGATATTCCTCGAGTAAAAAAATTATCAGGCCCTCAATTGGTCAGATCTTGGACAGAAATTCCTCATGTTACCCAACATGAAGAAATAGATATCACTGAAATGGAACAATTTAGATCCTCATTATACGATTATTACACTGGAGAACTAATGAAAGTAACTCCTTTAGCATTTATATCAAAAGCTTTGGTAGGTGCACTCAAAGCTTTTCCAAATTTTAATGCATCAATTGACCCTAATAAAAATAAAATAATTTATAAAAAATTTTTTCATTTAGGTTTTGCTGTAGACACACCTCATGGTTTAATGGTGCCTAAAATAAGAAATATTGATCAAATGAGTATTAAGGAGATAGGTGAAGCCTTAAAAAAAACTAGTAAACTTTGTAGAGAATTAAAAATTGATAAGAAAGAATTTTTTGGTGGATCAATGACAATATCAAGCTTAGGAGGCATTGGAGGGACATTTTTTACTCCAATAATAAATCCTCCTGAGGTAGCTATTCTAGGTATTGGAAAAAGTTTTGATAAATTAGTTAAATTAAAAGGAAAGATAGTTTCTAGAAAAATCTTACCAATTTCTTTGTCTTATGATCACAGAATAATTGATGGAGCAGAAGGTGCAAGATTTTGTGTTTATTTAAGTGAATGTTTAGGTAAAGACTTCGCATTCAAGCTTGCTGTTTAATATAAATTACAATAATAAACATCATGAATAAAAAATTGGTCTC
>MDTB01156193.1_pt1 | contig 21541 bp, 16 predicted proteins | sample 811161 | NCBI WGS metagenome assembly MDTB01 (sample SAMN05326650, study PRJNA326480) | marine metagenome | isolation source: seawater | place: Mediterranean Sea | collected 2009 | reverse complement strand
TTTTTTTCAAATTAATCAAAAAATATTGTTATGAATTTTAAATTACTCTTTTTAAATTCTTTATCTTTTTTATTTATTTTCTCAATTTATGCAGATGATATTACTATCTCAAACAACGTTGGTGTAGGAGAAGTTTATTGGGCCTCTGACAATACATATCACCTAGATGGTGGAGTGTTTGTAGATGCTGGAACAACTCATTACATTGAGGCGGGTACAGTAATAAAAGGTATGCCAGGAGTTGGTCAAGAATCGTCATATTTGTGCGTAGCAAGGGGGGCGAAGTTGTATGCAGAAGGAACTGCTGATGCTCCAATTATTTTTACATTTGAGCAAGATCCATTAGACGGCTCAGTTCCTTTAACTACAAGAGGACAATGGGGTGGACTAATTGTACTTGGTTATGCTACATTGAATTCAATTCCGGGAGAATCAGCTGTTGAGGGAATTCCAACAAATGATCCTCGTGGAATATATGGAGGGAATAATGATACAGATAATTCTGGAGTTATTTCATATGTTTCAATTCGTCATGGAGGCACAGAAATTGGTGCAGGTAACGAAATAAATGGACTTACACTAGGTGGAGTTGGATCTGAAACTTCGATAAATAATGTAGAAGTTATTGCAAATATGGATGACGGTATCGAGTTTTTTGGAGGGACAGTAAGTATTCAACATGCTTTTGTTTCTGCATGTGGTGATGATAGCTTTGATTATGATTAGGGATGGCGAGGTCAATTAAATTCACACTGGGTGTGCATAGTTTCTTCAGATGATGGTGATAGAGGTGGAGAACATGATGGAGGGACAGATCCAGAGACAGCGCAACCGTATGCAATACCATTTATAGATAATGCAATTTTTGTTGGAAGAGGATCTGATGCTGGAAAAAGAGCATTAACCTTTAGAGATAACGCAGGAGGTAATTACACTAACTCTATGTTTGTGAACTGGGCTAAGGGAGTTGATATTGAAGATTTAGAACAAGGTGAAGATTCATATTCAAGATTTTTAAGTGGAGAGTTAACTTTTACAAATAATATTGTAGATGTTGCTTCAGATGCATTTGTTACATCTCAGGGGGAAGATTTGTCTAATTATTTTTGAAGAAAATGGTAATACCAAATCTTCTAATCATGGGATTACTTGGACACCAAATGAAGTAAACATGGGAGGACATGCAAATTGGGCGACATGGACATTAGCAATGACTTCAGGTTGGGTAGAACCAGGATTCTCAGTAAATATTGATAAAATAATTTCAGAAGATTTTACTATTTACCCAAATCCAGTTATTAATTCATTAAATGTAAAGTCCAATGAAACTAGAACTGGTAATTTTCAATTGACAAACTCTTTAGGTCAAGTTATTAAAAAAGGATTTATAGACGGTAGAATGATTAATATTACTGACATAAATTCAAAAGGAATATATATTCTTAATATTAATTTTGAAAATGATATTTCTGTCAGTAAAATTATATACAAAAATTAATTTATCTAATTTACAATAAAAAAAAAGGTCTTAATATTAGGGCCTTTTTTTTTATATAATATAGTTCGGTTTTCTATAATTTTTTTTGTTCTTTTACAATGCTATTTTTTAGAAAACTTTATGCTAAAAATATTAAAGAGATTTAGTTATCCAATTAATTTGTGGATTCAAAAAGATGAAAGATCTTTCCTTACATTTATAATTATTGCATTGTTATTAGCAATATTTAGTGTACCAAATCCTAATATTGCAATGTGGGTTGGGTTTTTATTTGCAGCATATGCAGCAGTTGCTAATGATAGTATACAAACGTTAGGAACTTTTATTGCTTCAAATCAAGACAAGAAATGGTGGGTCCTTTGGATTTTCATAGGTAGTATTTTTTTGCTCACTGTTGGTTATAGTTGGTTTTTTTATAATGGAGATGTCTCTCATGGACGATTATTATCTAAAGGATTTGATATTGCCCCAAAAAAATTTCACTTTTTACAGATTGCTGCACCTATCTTTTTATTGATTCTTACTCGATTAAGAATGCCTGTATCAACAACATTCATTCTTTTAACATCTTTTGCCACTGCGCCTGCTGCAATAGGTAAGGTTTTAGCTAAAAGTATGAGTGGCTATATATTAGCATTATTTTTAGGATTATCAGTCTTCTTATTAATTTCTAAACTTTCGAAAAAATACTTTATAGGCAAGCCTAAATTTATCTGGACTATAATTCAATGGATTACTTCAGGTACTTTATGGTCAGTATGGTTAATGCAGGATGCCGCAAATATTGCAGTATATCTTCCAAGGGATATGAATTTTTTAGAATTTTTAGGATTCGCTGCTACAATATTTTGTGGGTTAGGAATGTTACTTTATTTCAAAGGAGGTAGAATTCAAAAAATAGTTACTGAGAAATCTGTAGTTCATGATGTTCGTTTTGCTACGATCATAGATTTTATTTATTGTTTAATATTATTTTATTTTAAACTTTATTCTGAAATTCCTATGAGTACAACATGGGTATTTATTGGATTATTAGGAGGAAGAGAAATAGCAATGTCATTGAGAAATACAGGATCTCATGGTCTTTTATTTTCCATAAAACTATTATTAAAAGATTTTACACTTGCTTTTATTGGTCTAATTATCTCAATTGTTATTGCAATTCAAGTGAACGAAGAATTAACATTTACTAAAATGACACAGTCAGTTCCCAATGAATTTAATGCAAGTATGAAAGAGTTTTTTTTAAATTTAATGATAAAATGAATACAATTTTTTTTCATCTATAATACTTTTGTTACTTTTAAATGTTGATAAAGAAATTATTTCAAAATAAGACTTATGAATATATCCAAAAGAGTTTTATTAATAGATGATGAAAAATATATTTTAGAGTTCTTAAGTTATAATTTAACTAAGGAGGGATTTGAAGTTATGACATGCAATGATAGTAACTCAGTATTAAATTTAATTGAAGAGTTCCAACCTAGTTTAATATTAATAGATATAACGATGCCAAATATAGATGGAATTGAAACTTGTGAGGCTATCAGATCTAATCCTAAATATGATCATATTATTATTGCTTTTTTGACAGCTAGAGCTGAAGATTATTCTCAGATTGCTGGACTAGAAGCTGGAGCTGATGATTATATAAAGAAACCTATCAAACCAAAGGTTTTAGTTAGTAGAGTAAAAGCTTTATTAAGACGAAAGAGCAGTGAAAATCCATATCATGAAAGTTCTAAAGAATTGATAGAAATTTCTGACTTAAGAATTGATAGAGAAACTTATTCTGTAAATGTTGAAAATCAAAATATATTTTTACCCAGAAAAGAGTTTGAATTACTCTATCTTTTAGCCTCTAAACCGGGAAAAGTTTTTAAAAGAGAAGAAATATTTGATAAAATATGGGGAGACGATGTTTTAGTTGGTGGAAGAAAAATAGATGTTCATGTTAGAAAAATTCGACAAAAATTAACAAAACAATACATAACTACAGTTAAAGGTGTAGGGTATAAATTTAATACCAATATGTAATTATCTTTTCCTAATTTAAATCTAGGAATAAATATTTTTACTCATCCAAATTAATAATTATATATCCATTTAATTATTTTAAATGGTATTTTCTTTTATTAAAATAAATTCATAAAATTTTAATCAATTTATTAATATATTTACCAAAATGATTAATTCTAAAATGAGGTGTATTTTACTTTTTTATTGTTTATTTTTCATTTCAGCTTATGCGCAGGAAACTAAACCTCCTTATTTGGATAGTACTTTGTCTGTTGATAAAAGAATAGATGACTTAATGGGGAGAATGACTCTTTATGAAAGAGCTTGTCAAATGAATCAATTTGTTGGACTAGAACACATGAAAAAAGCGGAAGAAGATTTGTCTCCTGAGGATTTAAAAAAAAGTGATGCACAGGGGTTTTATAAGGGGGTATTTTCTTATGAGGTTGAACAAATGATTGTTAATGGACAAATTGGTTCTTTTCTTCATGTAGTTACAGCAGAGGAAGCTAATTATTTACAAGAATTAGCATTTAAATCTAAATTAAAAATCCCACTACTTATTGGAATTGATGCAATACATGGAAATGCATTATATAAGGGAGCAACTGTTTATCCCTCTCCAATAACAATTGCTTCTTCATGGGATCAAACTAATTCATATAGTGTGGGTGTGCAAACTGCTTTTGAGATGAGAGCGACAGGGTCTCATTGGGCATTTACTCCAAATGTAGATGTAATGAGAGATGCCAGATGGGGAAGGGTAGGCGAAACCTTTGGTGAAGACCCATATTTAGTTGCTCAAATGGGTAAGGCTATGATAAATGGACTTCAGCAAGATGATTTTATAGGAATAGATAAAGTTATAGCGTGTGCAAAGCACTTTATAGCTGGAAGTGAACCAATCAATGGATTGAATTTTTCTCCTATGGATATTTCAGAAAGAACATTAAATGAAATTTATTTACCACCATACAAGAGTGCTGTTGATGCAGGTGTTTTTTCAATTATGGCAGCTCATAATGAAGTTAATGGAATACCATGCCATGCAAATAAAAAACTTTTGACTGATTTAATCAGAAATAAATGGGGTTTTAAAGGGTTTTATGTTAGCGACTGGTTAGATATTGAAAGGTTGGAAACTCTTCACAGAGTTGCTAGGAATTTCAAAGAAGCTATTTATATTGCTGTTGATGCAGGAATTGATATGCATATGCATGGTCCTAACTTTCCTGAATTATTAGTCGAATTAGTAGCTGAAGGAAAATTATCAGAAAATAGAGTAAATTATGCGTGTTCAAAAATATTAGAAGCTAAATTCAAGTTAGGGCTATTTGAAAATCGGTATGTAGATGAAAATAATATTTCAAAAAAAATATTTAATCAATCCCATAAAAAAACAGCTTTAAAATTAGCAAGGGAAGGTATAGTTTTATTAAAAAATAATGATATTCTCCCTCTAAGAAATCCTCAAAATAAAAAAAGTAAAATATTAGTTACAGGTCCAAATTCTGATAATCAATCAATATTAGGTGATTGGCATAGCCCTCAGCCCAAAGAAAATGTATATACTATATACAAAGGTGTTGAAAAAATCGCTACAGATATGGGATATATAGTTGATCATCATGATAGTAATCAAAACATAATGAATATTTCAGAAAATGATATCAATAAAACGATTGAAATTGCAAATAAATATGATATTGTAATTGTAGTAGTTGGAGATAATTCAATGAGGTATAATTGGAAACAAAAAACAGCAGGAGAAAATAGAGCAAGGATGGAACTTAATTTAGCTGGAAATCAATTAAATTTAGTCAAGAAATTAAAAGAAACTGGTAAAAATGTTATTGTTGTTTATGTAAATGGAAGACCAATTTCAGAACCTTGGATTTCTGAAAATATAAATGCAATTATAGAAGCTTGGGAGCCAGGCAGTTTTGGCGGATTAGCAGTTGCTGAAATTATTTTTGGAAAGATAAACCCTAGTGGTAAACTACCCTTAACTATTGCAAGATCAGTAGGTCAATTAAAAATGTTTTATAATCATAAGAACTCTATGTATTATAAAGATTATACTATGAATACTAATAAATCACTATATTCTTTTGGGTTTGGTTTAAGTTATACAAAATTTCAAATTAGTGAACCAAAATTTAATAGTTTAAAATTCAAAAAAGGAATTTTAAGTGTTTCAGTTGACATCAAAAATATTGGTCAAATTTCTGGTGATGAAATAGTTCAGCTATATATTTCTGATAAGTATAGTAGAATTACCCGACCTGTTATAGAACTTAAAGGTTTTAAAAGAGTTAATTTAAAACCAGGTGAATTAAAAAAGGTTACATTTGATATAGATAAATCTGCATTTGCATATTATGATATAGAGATGAAACAAGTTGTTGAGGCAGGGGAATTTAATATTCTAATAGGTAATTCATCAAGAGTTGAGGACTTAAAGAGTAAAAGCTTCATTATTGACGAAACATTTTATATGAGAGACTAATCTAACTTTATTATTGAATCAAATTACTAATGTTTAACAAAAAAAATTATTTCCAATCAAAAACAAATCAATTTACACTATATTTCTATGTTTTTGAAAACATAGTAAATGTCCAATTATTTGTTGTATTGTTTTGTCTATTCAGTTGTTCTGAAAGTCAAAAAAATAATAAAATAGAACCTGAGTTAATTTCTCATACAAGAGAAAAAATGAATGTTTTATTTATTATTGCAGATGACCTAAATTGTGATCTCGGCTCTTACGGAAATTCAGTTGTAAAAACCCCTAATATTGATCGTCTTGCTGAAATGGGAGTGCTGTTTGAAAACGCTCATAATCAATATCCATTATGTGGTCCATCACGAGCCTCATTTATGACGGGCATGTATACCAATCAAACTAAGATAACCGAGAATAATATGAATCTTAGGAATTCCGTTCCTGATGTTATTACCTTGGGTCAACGTTTCAGACAACAAGGTTATCAATCCGTTCGAATTGGTAAAGTTTTTCACTATGACAACCCAAGTGCAATAGGAACATCAGGGAATGATGACATTTATTCTTGGGACCAAACCGTCAATCCATATGGTAGAGATAAAATTGAAGAATATAAAATTAACACCCTAAAACCAAGAAGGTATGGTGGAACTTTAAGTTGGTTAGCTGCTGATGGTAAAGATGAAGAGCAAACAGATGGTATTGGAGCAAGTGAGGCTATCAAAAAGCTTGATGATTTTGCTATGAATAACACTCCATTTTTTTTAACTGTAGGGTTTTTTAGACCTCATACCCCATTTGTAGCTCCTAAAAAATATTTTGATCTTTATGATCGAGAAAAAATTGAAATTCCAAAAATCTCTAGTGACTATTTAGCAACTCTTCCAGAGCCTGCTGTAAAATCAATTAGAGCAAAAAAAAATCAGCTAAATCTCGAAAAAGAACTTGCTCAAGAAATTAAAGAGGCTTATTATTCAACCATTTCATTTGTGGATGCTCAGGTTGGTAGACTTCTTGATCATCTTAAATCATCTGGATTAGACAAAAATACAATTGTAGTATTTACATCTGATCATGGCTATCATATGGGAGAACATGGTCACTGGCAAAAACAAACACTTTTTGATAATGCAACCCGAATTCCATTAATAATTTCTTTTCCAAACATGAAAAATAAAGGAGGTATATCCAAGAGTCCAGTTGAATTAATTGATCTTTATCCTACCTTAATGGATTTGACTGGAATAAATATACCTGAACATGTTGTTGGAAAAAGTCTAGAACCATTAATGAAAAACTTGAAAGCTTCAGTTCGAGGAAGTGCACTTACCAGATGGCGAAAAGGATATTCAATCAAAACTAAACGCTTCAGGCTCACAAAGTGGGGAAGTAATGGAGAGTTAGGTTATGAGCTCTACGACCATAAGAACGATAAGAAAGAGCTAATTAATCTTGCTAGAAACCAAGATTACAATGAAATAATGGATTCTTTAAAATTAGTAATCGAACAAAGAATTATTGAAGCCTCAATTAAACCTAAAGGTTTAGGCAGACAATTTGAAGATGCCAAACCCACCCCAAAAGCAAAAAATATTACTTTTGGGGACATCCACGCTGTAAATGGAGAAATATTGTATTTTAAGAAATAATGGATTCATTTTAAACATTAAAATTATAAAATTTGATATTATGATATTACAAGAAGCATTAAAAAAAATACCATTTAGCGTTAATAAAAAAGTATTTTTCCTAGTTGGAATTTTGTTACTTTTTTTTTCATGTAATTTTAATGATGTTTCTAAAGAAAAAAATTTTTATACATCCTCTCCTAATTTCATACTTATTTTAGCTGATGATCAGGGTTGGAATGGCACCTCAGTTAAAATGATGGATAACGAGCCAGGATCAAAAAGTGATTACTTTGAAACACCAAACTTAGAGATTCTCTCTAAAAGAGGTATTCGGTTTTCTAATGCTTATGCAAGTGCTCCTGTTTGTGCTCCTTCAAGGTATAGTATTCAATTTGGAAAAACACCAGCTCGGCTATCATTGATTCGTGTTGGAATGAATACAGATCATATTGATCATGAAGGATTTATAAGTATACCTAAGGCGCTTAAAAAAATAAATAGACAATATAAAGCAGCACATTTTGGAAAATGGGGAATGGGTAGTAATCCTGATGTTTTAGGTTATGATTTAAGCGATGGGACCACTAAAAATAAGGATGGGGGGCATATTAATAATAAAAGTCAATGGGAAAATACATTTAAAAAGGATCCGAAAAAAATTTTCTCTATAACTGACAGAGCATTAAATTTCATGAAATCTTGTAAAGCAGAAAAAACCCCTTTTTATCTTCAAATTTCTCATTATGCTGTTCATGCCAACATTGAATCCAAAGAAATAAGCTATTCTCGGTTAAAAGATAAGCCAAAGGGGGAACAACAAAAAAATCTAGGATTTGCTGCAATGACTTTTGATTTAGATGAAGGGCTTGGTATACTTTTGAATAATATAAAAGAACTTGGCATCGAAGACAACACTTATATCATATACATGTCTGATAATGGTTCAGTGCCTAATATCCCAGCAGCCAGGAAGTATCAAAAAAGTTATAACTACCCTTTGAGTAGAGGTAAATGGGATGCACTAGAAGGAGGAGTTCGTGTTCCACTAATTATTTCTGGACCAGGAATTAAAAATGGTTCAGAGTCTTCCATACCTGTCTCTGGAAGCGACCTCTTACCTACTATATTAGAATTAGCTGGCAATAAAACAATCACATTGAATGAGATTGATGGAGGGAGTTTTGCGCCAATACTTTTGAATAAAAATAATGACCAAATTAAAAGAGCGGTTGATGGTATTTTCTTTCATGTTCCCTATAAAAATGGTATTGCTTTAAAAAGACCACATTCTGCAGTAAGAAAAGGAGATTATAAGCTAGTTAAATTTCAAGATGATAAATCAATCTTTTTGTATAATTTAGTAGAAGACAAAATGGAACAAATAAATTTAGCCCCTCAAAATCTAAAGAAAGCAAAAGAATTGGAAAAAATGTTAGATAATTATCTAATTGAGGTCCATGCCCCAAAATGGCAAGATGGAATTACTTGGAAAAAGACACCTTTAAATGAAATTAACTCAAACTACTAATTCTTGATCAGTAATAAAAAATATATATTGTTTGGGACTCTGACTTTTCTTCTAACTTCATGTAAGATTCGAGATAAAAATTCAAATACAAATGAAGAAATCAAAAATAACAATTGCCAAAAGACATGCCTTGAAAATTCAAGAACAAAGAGTCTCCTTAAGGAAATAGACCATACAAATGTTGTTAACAAAATAAATGATTCATTATATTGTTTAAACCCAGACTCCAATGAGAGTATGGCTTATATTCCAGGGGGGATATATAGTATGGGTTCAAGTAACATAGACATGGCTCTAAAAAGGGAGCTCCCTCAACATCAAGTTAAAGTAAACGCCTTTTATATGGATATTCACGAGGTAACAAATTCTCAGTTTTCTGCTTTTGTTAGGGCAACTAATTATAAAACTGTTGCAGAGCGTCAAATTGATTGGGATATAATTAAAAAACAACTTCCAAAAAATACTCCCAAACCTAATCCTGATCTTCTACAACCCGGATCAATGGTATTTGTCTCGAGTAAAGATATCTATAATTTGATTGATATCTCCCAATGGTGGAGATGGATTAAAGGAGCTGATTGGCAGCATCCTTATGGTCCAGAAAGTAATATTAAGGGTAAAGGACAAGAACCTGTTGTTCATATTTGTTACCATGATGCTTTAGCATATGCAAAATGGTGTGGAAAGCGCTTACCTACTGAAGCAGAATGGGAGTGGGCAGCTAGAGGGGGGTTAAAAGATAAAGTTTATCCCTGGGGGAATTTATCTGTGGAAAAAGGAACCCCCAAATGTAATTATTGGACAGGAATTTTCCCAACTAAAAATACTGAGACGGATGGTTTTGAAGGGGTTGCACCAGTGATGCAATATGAACCAAATGGCTATGGTCTTTATGATATGGCAGGGAATGTTTGGGAAATTTGTGAAGATTGGTATGATGAAAATTATTATTCATCTTTAAATCTAACGGAAATTCAAGATAATCCAAAGGGACCAAAGACATGGAATTATCCCATGGAACCAATGGATCCAAAACGTGTTATTCGTGGAGGATCATTTTTATGTAATGATAGTTATTGCTCAAGCTATAGGGTTTCAGCTAGAATGCCTTATTCTCAAGATACAGGTATGAGTCACACTGGATTCAGATGTGTAAAAGATGTCACTCCATAATTAACTTTATATTGTTATTCTCAATTTAATTATAAATAGATATCACAATTATTGATTCCAATAAAATTTTGTTAAAGTGTTTATTACATTAACTATAAAAAGTCTTGTCTTACAATTTTAATTTATTATTTTTGCCATGTTTACACATCTTGTATGTTATGAGGAGATCATTTTGGTTCATTCTTTTTATGTGGTGGGGGTCTTCTTTTTCTCAAGATACAATTATCCAGCAAAAACCTTTTAGCAGTAATATTTTGAGTTTTAAGAACCCTTCAACTTCAATAGCATTTTCAGGTTATTACAGGTTTTTAGGTTTTGTGCGAAATCAAAAAGAGACATTTCCAAATAACGCTGGCAAAACAGTATTTATTAACTCAGGAGATGTGTTTAGAGAACCTATGCTTCTTTTAAAGTTAAATGGAAAAACGAGAGACAACATTAGTTTTGGCGCTGATTTAATGATCAATAGTTTATATAAAGGCCCTTCAGCTATTTATACTCGAGCTTTGACCCTAGAGCTTGGACTTAATCTAACAACATCATTTGCTACGAAATACGGAAACTTTAATTTTAAATCAGGGGGTGTTTCATGGTATAGACAAAGTCGACTCACTGTCTGGGGAAACAGATCCTTTAATAGGACCAGTATCTTTGAAAGAAGACCTCAAACTTTATTGAATAAATTACCTATTAATCGTTATTCAAATTATTACAATAGTGGATTGGTAGATCAAGGAATTAGATATGGGAATCGAGCCTTTCAAGGTATTTTTCTTCAAGGATCTAAGCTTCCATTAAATTTTTCTGTAAAAGGAGTTATTGGGAAAACTAACTTCAACCGATCTTTACTTGAAACTAGTGATAATTTCACAGGGTGCTTTCAACTTAAAAATATGCTCAGTCCCAATTTAAAAGTTGCTTACAATTACCTTTCCTCATGGGCAGATACAGACTCTTTGAGAGATGATAAAAGAAACTATTTTATTCATTCTTTTGAATTGGTAAAGAAGTGGAATAAAATACAATTCGAAATGGAGATAGGACTAGGGAAGTATAGTGATCCTAATCAGAATTTGGGCTATGGAGAAGCTATCCTTTTAAATATTAAAACAGCAAAATCAAATAAAGTCCCCTTAAATGTTCAGTTTTATAGAATTTCACCACAATTTGTAAACGTTACAGGAAACTTTTTAAACACCTCAGTTCTCGAGGTCTTCCCAAATGTGGAAGGTATAGGAACTACAGTGAGAACACCTTTTCAAAGTCCAATTGTAGGGCTTGGAAGACCTGTAAATAATAGACAAGGTTTCTCTATTAATGCAGATGCTAGTCTTGGTAGGTTGAAATTAAACGGAGGTATTGGAATATATGCTGAGATTGATACTTCATATGCTGCTTTGTCTTATGTCCACAATGTTAATAGCCAGACACTATCAAGGCTAAATATATTTGCACAAAACTGGGGACCATATAATGCCCTAAATTCTACTTACAGAGGAGTCTTTGAAAATGTAAATATTAGTGATACCACTGCAAGTGGATTTGCAAATTTTAAAAAGTTTTACAACACTATTGAATTCCAAGCCAAATACAATAATAAGATATTTGGAAAGAACTACTATATATTTTCTCTAACACGACTTAATTCTTGTCAAAAAAATTTAAAGGCTCTTCCACAGGTTAATAGCCAAGCACTGATTAGTCAACTTAGCGAAGAAATAGATTTTAGTATCGAATTAACAAAGAAATCAACATTTGTTTTAAGCTATGGTGTAGAAAAAATATTAGGTAATAATTCTACAGATATAGGAGACAGCCCAGAACCTTCTGCAACAAGTGCTTTTTTTGAGAGGTTGGGTCTTAAAAAGCTTTTCAGATATACGAAAGCAAGAAATCAAAAAAACACACTTTTTGGTTTAGGTTTTGATTATATGATAGGTCCAAATGCAATGATTTTTTTTCGTCACAACCGGTACAGATATTTTGACCCCAATTTTATAGAAAATCATTTAAAAGGCTGGGAAACAATGCTTGAATTAAAAATAAAATTTTAACCTATGAAAAGAAGGATACAACTTTTACTTGTTTTTTTTTGCAATCCTTTCATCTGAATATAATCTTCAAGCTCAGATGAATGGTAATATTTGGTTTGACGGACTTTATCGTTCGTATTTTACAAGAGATGCACTAAACAACAGTACAACAGATGATACACTATCTCCTAGAAATACATCAAATGGCTACAATTTATTAGATCTCAATACTCATATAAATCCAATTAAGGATATTGAAATTTTTGCACAGCTCCGAATTCGAAATTCTTTTGGAAGCTTTTTTGGATCAGCGTCAGGAACACAAATAAATGTGCGACAACTTAAGGCGAGAGGAGTCATAAATAATAAGTTACGTTTTAGTGTTGGTGATCTTTTTTTAAAGCAATCTAAATTTACTCTTTACAACTATGATGAAGAACTTTCAGGTTTTGAAAATGATATGTTTAAGCCTTATCGTGATATAATTCACTATGAAAACTTTTACATAGAAAATAGATGGCGATTACAGGGTATTCAAACTGACTTCTCCTATGAATTTGATAGATTTATAAGGAACTTAAGTTTTGATTTATTTGTCACTCGTCCTAGTGGATCTTCTCAAATTAATGAAACTACAGCTTCAAGTGATCTTTTACTTTCAGGAGTTTCTATGGTTTCTGAAATTAATAAAAGACTAATAGTATCACTAAACTACGTTAACTTATTTGAAGTGCCATCTAGCGGCACGAGCAATATTTCTGTTCGAAATCCAGTTTATGATCTGTCAATTTTACACCATCTTAGCAAAGATAAGTATCGGATTGAAAATAAGATCCAAACTGGCTTCTCCAAAAGGTTTTGGCTTCATTCAGAGCTTGCTAATGGAGAATTAGACACAATATCAAATCACACGAAAGGGATGTTTTTTGAATTAGATAATAAATTTATTAAAAGAGACTCTTCACTATTGTTAACTTTTGGTTATCGCTACGTAGATCCAAATTTTAGAAGTGCTGGAGCCCAAACTCGTCGGTTAGATTATGCCTCCGGAAATATCAACACTACTTATCCGATATACACTAATATGTCTTTAATTAGACCACCTTCTGTTTTTGACCTCGTATCTGATGACCAACTGTATAACCAAGACCTATCTAGTGTTTTAATGGTCTTCAATCCTATTTATTCAAATATATTGCCTTTTGGAGACGCCACCCCCAATAGAACAGGGATTTACCTTAAGGCTAAAATAAATAATGAAAAAAATGTATTTCTTTCTAAAATTAATTCAGGATTTTTTAAAGAAGTAATTGGTCAAGGTGCTTCAGAAAAAAGAAATTTTGCCTTAATTAAAGGTTTTTTCAAAATTAATTTTCATCGATGGTTAAATTGGAAAAAAGAATTAAGTGTTTCTACTTCATCTGAAAGTGAATTTACTAAAAGAGGTGGTGAAGCTGTTTCTTCATTAAATTTATTTAGTCACCAAATGAATACATCAGTAAATGCAGAGTTAACCAAAAATCTTTTCATTCAAGCATCCTATAAGCTTTTTAATGCAAATGGTAATGAATTTTTAACTCAGCGAGATGATTATGGGAATATTACTTATTTTGCATCAACAGAGATAGACCAAAAAGATCATATTCTATCACTAGGAATGTTGTATAAATTTAGAAAAAATGCTTATGCGTCGCTAAATTATAATTGGTGGGGTACTGAATTTACTGATCAACCGAATTTAGATTACAAATATAATAGACTAATATTAATTTTATCTGTGGAGTTATGAAAATTAAAATAAAACTTATTACTTTTTACAGCTTACTATTCTTTGTACATAGTTGCACAAAAACAGAATTTGAAGGACCATCAATTGCAAATTTATACGGGGACTTTGAGTTAATTGAACCACTTATACTTACAAATAAAAATCCAAGTTTTTCAATCAACGAACAAGTTGGTTTTCATTGTGAGTTTAATAAACCAGTTCAATGGAAAATTGCTATCTCGGGTCTAAGTTCTTCTGCTTATAAGGAAATTTCGGGTTTTTCTGATCTTATTGACTCAAATACTGTTTTTTGGAATGGCGGGCCATCACAACTTCCTTTTTTTTCAGAAGAAGTTTGTTCTGTCGAATTGACTATTGAAAATGAAATTGACACCCTAAGAGACGATATCACTATTGTTTCAACTAAAACTTATGAAAATGGTATCTGGGTTGAAGATTTTGAAGATGGTCTTCCAGAAGGCAGTCTTATTCACTATGATTCTGATGGTGGAGGTATGACTTTTTTTGTAGCAAGTGATGACCCATTACTTGGGAATAATTATTTTAAGATGGGTGGTAGAGTTAATTGGGACTGGCCTTTGGGAAATCTTGATATACCTATTAATATTGCTAATGCTAGCCAAAGTTCAAACAATTTTTATATTAATATAGGCATACTGTCAGATATCCAAGACTTACATAGTGGTCAATTTATAAATATTTTAATTTCTGAGGAAAAAGACACTCCATTTAATGATAATCTAAACAATAATGCTTCAGACTTATTTGAATCATCAATGGAGGTATATAAAATGAAGGTCCCTGTAGATTGGGATGGTTGGCAAATTAAATCGTTTAGGTATTCAGACTTTGAACCTGTATCACCAAATAATACAAATATTAATTTTAATATGAATCCAAATGACATTAGGGCAATTAGAATTTCTTGTCAAGCATGCCCCTCATCTGTTGGAAATCCAGTTTGTCCTGAAAATTTTGGAAAAGATGTAAGAACAGATATAGATCATATTATTTTCACTACAAATTCTAGCTTATTAGACCAATAATGAAATTGAATATACAAATAATTATAGGATTTTTTATTTTTTGCAGCCTCTCCTGCGGTTCTATGCGTGAGGTTAGTATTTATGAACCTTCTAGATCTATTTCAGCATTTGATCAATTTCCCTATAAAACACTCTTTACAAATTCTAGTGAAAATGGATTATGGGGCGTAAAAAATAATAATTGTAAGGAAGTATATTTTGATACTAATAATAGCTTCATTGGAAAAGACCATCTTCATATAAAGTGGGATGCATCAAAATGTAATTATATTGGAATGGGGCTGAAATGGAGTAATTACAAACCTAAAAATCTGATACCTATTATAGAATCGACCGCAATAGAACTTCGTGTTCGTATTGATTCGGGTTCTATTTCAAATACACCTATGTTTTTTATATTATTAGATTACGGAGGTAATCAATGTAGGGCAAATATTAACTATTTAGATCTTGAAGGAGGAAAAATTGATACACAATGGAGACGTATACGCATTCCTCTTCAGGCATTTAATTACGAAAAACGAGGTGTTAATATGAGTAATATAAAAGAGCTTCGTCTTGAATTTCAAAGAAAGGGAGATCTTCATATAGATAATATTTTAATTGTACCTCATGATCATAATTATCATAAGACAAAGGGTACATTTAAAAAAGTATTTAAGTCAAATCCTATTAAGCTTGGAGTTGGCAAAGAATATTGGTGGGGGATTAATATAAAATATTCATCTAGTCTGCAATTTGGCAACTCCTTTAAAAACGAAAGTATAGTTGTTGATCTTCCCCAATCTAAAGAATCATCTTGGAATATATTTGGTTTTTCTCCCTATCAATGGTTGCGTATTGATATATCCACTATTTATAGTACATCAGCTCTAAAGTTTAAGTTAAAAGCAACTCAAATTCCAAAGCTTCAAGCTAATTTTTTTGCTTATACAGGAAAAAAAAGAAGGTTATTTAAAATATTAAATGAAAGTCATTTTATTGATAAAGGGAATGGCATATATGAAGCCTATCTTCCTTTAAAAGCAATAAAAGGCCATGGAGAATTTAGATGGGATGAACTCAAGGAAATCAGATTTAAAATATTAGAGGGGGGGCAATTTGAATTAGGGGACTTTCAACTAATTGAATTTCGTGGAAATCCTAAAAAACCTACACAATGGAAAGGAATATAAATATATTTATTTGCCTAGTATTTGTTATGGCATACTCTCTCAACACCTATTCACAGGTAAATAAAGTTCAAGTGATTAAGAATGCTTTAGGTAATTTTGAATTACAAAGAAATGGAAAGCCATACTACATTAAAGGTGCAGGTGCTAAAGCTCATTTTGATCTATTAGCCCAGTCAGGAGCTAACTCAATTAGAGTTTGGAGTACTAATAATAATGCATTATTAGATTCTGCTTATAATCACAACTTTACCGTCTCACTAGGTTTATATGTAAGACCTGAAAGAAGCGGTATGGATTATAATGATGAATATGCAGTTAAAGGTCAAATCGAATATCTTAAAAATGAAGTCTTGAGATACAAGGATCACCCAGCTCTATTGGTCTGGGGTATTGGTAATGAGGTTGATTTGAGATATAGTAATTTTAAAGTTTGGGAAACCATTGAGATCATAGCAAAATTCATAAAGGAGGTAGACCCTTATCATCCCACTATGACAGTAATTGCTGGGGTAGATCCGTCTAAGGCATTTTATATAAAAAAAAATTGCCCAAGTATTGATATATTGGGGCTTAATGTCTATGGTTCAATTGAAAATGCAAGAGCTAATTTAAGAAAGTTTAATTGGGAAAAACCTTACATAGTTTCTGAATGGGGAGTAAATGGGCCTTTTGAAGCTCGAAAAACATCTTGGAATGCGAAGATTGAACCACCAAATGGAGTAAAAGCTGACCAGCGAAAGCGAAGATATCTTGAGATAATTGAAAAAGATAACGAACTTTGCCTTGGGAGTTATTGTTTTCTTTGGGGACAAAAACAAGAATCAACAGCTACTTGGCATGGAATGTTTTTAAGTAATGGAAATCCAACAGAGGCAGTTGATGTAATGCAATATTGTTGGACTGGAGAATGGCCAAAATCAAGAGCACCTTCTATTAAAAATATATCATTAGAAAATATAGGATGGAGAAAAGATCACGTCCTATCTCCATCTAAACAAGCGACTTTGAGGATAGATTATTTTAAATACAACAACGAACAAGTAACGCTTGAATACATATTATATCCTGAAGCCTTTAGCAATAAAATTGGTGGTGATATTCAGTTATCGCCAGATCCCATAAATTTTGAAATTATACAGAAAATTGGTTCGGAGTTAACTTTTATAACTCCAAGTAAAAAAGGAGCTTATCGTATTTTTGCTTATGTAAAAAATAATAAAGGACAATGCTCTGTTGCTAACATTCCATTCCTAGTAGAATAGTTAGTTAGTTGTTAAATAGTTGAATAAGTGTTTTATAACCAGGTCTAAAGAGAAGCACCTCGAAATCTTTTTTAGGTTTAATTATTTCGTTTGCTTTATAAATATTCCAACCTGATTCATTCCTATTTCGCCAACCTACCGAGGTATATAGATTATTAGATTCAATTATATAACCTAAATCTTTCATAATAAGTTTTGGTAAGTTGAGTTTTGGTATAGATATGGAACTGGTAAACATGGAATCTAGCATTGCTAATTCGCTCATGTTACCAAAATCAGACTCTTCCATCCATTTAAATAAATGATATTTTAATGTATTATAAATTTCTTCATATTTGGGATTATGGATTAGGTTGTTTAATTCAAAGAAGTCTTTTGAAACTTCATAAAGTTCAAAACGATCTTTATGTTTCAAGAACCAATTTGAAAAGTAAGAATTTAGTTCTTGCTTTTTCATAAGAGAATCAAGTACTTGCATCGTTTTCATTTGTCGACGGTATATAATCGGTTTATATATGGTAGTTGAGGTATCTCCATTATAAATTAGTTTAAAATTACTATCACGAATACTTCTTCGCATATCAACCCCACTATCAAACCTGTCTGTAGCTCCATAGACATACTTACGTTGGTCTTTTTTAAAGAAAGAAACACCTTCAAACGGTAATTCTCTTTCAATATTTGCTGCGTCAAGTAAAGTTGGAGCAAAATCAACAAAGCTAATCAGTTGAAAATTCTTTCCTCTATTAGTCTCATCAATCCATTTAACTATCATTGGAACATTAAGACCAGTTTCATAAATTGATCGTTTATATCTGGGGAAGGGGCCACCGTGGTCGCTAAAGAAAAATATAATAGTGTTTTTATACAAGTTGTCCGCTTTTAGCTGGTTTAAAATTGCACCAATTTTTTCATCCAGTTTTTCTATATTTTTATAGTTAGTTAGTATATCCCTTTTAATTTCATCGTCATCAGGAAAAATTTTTGGAGTTAGAATATTTTCTAATTCTTTTTTTGAATATGAAGTTTTATTCCTCCAGATATTAGACTCATGCGTTACATTGAAATTAAAGACCGAAAAAAAAGGTTGACCTTCTTGTTTATTTCTCCAATGTGCTTCTTGACTACTTTCGTCCCAGGCTAACGGAGATGCTTTCATATTATAATCTTCTTTTGAATTATTAGTACAATAATAGCCTTTTGCTCTAAGATCTTCTGTGAAGAAACGAATTGGTTTTTTTGGTTTAGCACTATAATATGGTAGAGAGTTATGAGGATTAATTGCACTATTTTCTTTCGATTTTTTATAAGCTCGCATATGTTGTGTACCAATTGATGTAGGATACATTCCTGTAATTAGACAACTTCGACTTGGGGCACAGACAGGAGAAGGTGTGTAACAATTTTGATACACCAATCCATCTTTAGCCAGCTGATTTATGTTTGGAGTATTTGCACTTGAATCACCATACATTGGAAAAAATAAGGATTGATCTTCACAAACTAGCCATAAAAAATTTGGTGATCCTTGTCCAAAAGAAAAAGTGGATATACTCAAAAATAGATAAAATAGACTCGTTTTCAAGTTGTGTAGTTTATAAATAGTCAAATTTAATTAAATTAATTATTTTAGTATCTTTAAAAACTTAAGATAATAAATTAGGTCTGAAAGTTATCTAGTTTATGCTTTTTTATTCAGCCCTAAGAAGTATTTATCTGATTAATAATTTTAATATGAAGTCTAACAATTTTTTCAGTTTGTTCAACATTATTAGTCTTTTTCTAATCTCGCTTTGTGCATGCAATTCAACTAAAGAAAAATTTCAAGAAAATAAACCGCTAAATATCATTTATATTATGGCTGATGACCATGCTTATCAGGCTATTAGTGCATATGAATCTGAAATTAGTAAACTTGCGCCAACTCCTAATATAGATCGTATCGCAAAGGAAGGAGCTCGAATGGACGCTGTTTACTGTACAAATTCTATATGTGGACCCAGTAGGTCCTCCATATTAACAGGTAAATTTTCACATGTCAATGGATTTTATAAAAACGTTGATGGAGGAGATTTCAATGGGGAGCAGCTAACATTTCCAAAAGTTTTTCAAAAAAACGGCTATCAAACTGCAGTAATTGGGAAATGGCATTTAGGAACTAAGCCTACTGGGTTTGACTATTCTAAAGTTCTAATAAATCAAGGTGGACAGGGAACTTATTTTAATCCCCAATTTTGTATAAATGGAAAAGATACTGTGACAGAAACAAAACTGCATTTAACAAAAGTAATAGAAAATGATTGTTTAGATTGGTTATCAAATAGAGATACTACTAAGCCTTTTATGCTGTTGTATCAATTTAAAGCTCCTCACAGAGATTGGAGGCCAGACTCAATGTATCATGATTTGTTTAATAATTTTGATTTTCCACTTCCAGAGACCTTTAGCGATAATTATGAGGGAAGAATTGCAGCTAGTGAAAATATGATGGAAATTGGAAGGCACCTTAACAGAAGAGATATGAAGCAAATACCTCCTAAGGGATTGTCAAGAAGAGATTCATTACGTTGGCTTGCCTATGGAGATAAGGGGCAATATTGGTCACCAAATGATACATTAAAAGGAGATGCTTTAAAATACTGGAAATTTCAAACTTATATAAAAGATTATCTAAGATGTGTTGCTGGAGTTGATCGGGCAGTTGGAAGTGTTTTAGATTATTTAGATGAAAATGGATTAAGTGAAAACACGATTGTAGTTTATACCTCTGACCAAGGGTTTTATCTTGGAGAGCATGGATGGTTTGATAAAAGATGGATGTATGAAGAATCTTTTAAGATGCCTTTCTTGATTAAAAATCCAAGAGTTATTAAAGCTGGAACCACCTCAGATGCAATGTTAATGAATGTTGATTTCGCTCCCACTCTTCTTGATATGGCCGGTATAGAAATTCCTGGGGAAATGCAGGGAAAAAGCTTCAAAGAGGTATTTGGTGGTAATCAAAAAAATAAAAGAAAATCAGTCTATTATCATTATTATGAGTATCCTATTTGGCATAAAGTACAACCACATTATGGGGTAAAAACTAATAGATACAAATTAATGTATTTCTATTATACAATGGATGAGTGGGAATTATATGATTTAAAAACAGACCCAAATGAAATGAATAATATATATTCTGACGCGCCTCAAGATTTGATTGATAGCTTGAAAAAAGAACTTGAAGCACTCAGAAAAGAATACAAAGACGATGATTCACTTGAACAAATGAGAAGGATGACAGATACTGTTATCAAAAGAGTTTATAATGAGCCAAACAAGATTATGAAATAATTTCACAAATTTTAAAAATCAGATATTCAAATATTACATTATGAAAATTTTTTTATTGCTATTATTTAGTATACCTATTATGAGTTTAATCTCTACTAACAAATGTTCTTTGTCCGAACTTTTTCTAAAAAAAAACTAAAATATTTCTATTATTAGCTGTATTTATAGTTAATTCTTTTAACACATTTGCTCAAACTACATCCTTAATAAGTGATTGTGGTGATTTCATTCCAGGCCCTAATGCTTCTTGGCCTCATGTTCTTGTGGCAACAATTATTGCAGATGGTCCAGCTAGTCAAGCATCGCAAACATTTACTATGAATGTAACTTCTTTACCAGCAGATGGAGCCAACTTTAGAGTTTATAAAACTGTTGCAAATGGAAATGACTATTTTGGAAATCCAATAGAATTGAATCTGGGTTCAAATAGCATCACAGTGAGTGCTGTTACTTTTGATAGAGCAGTGAAATTCCAATTCTCAAGTGGAGATGTAGAGTTTGGTGCTTTAAGTCTAAATGGAGAAGATTCTGATTGTATT
>MDTB01237540.1_pt1 | contig 21542 bp, 15 predicted proteins | sample 811161 | NCBI WGS metagenome assembly MDTB01 (sample SAMN05326650, study PRJNA326480) | marine metagenome | isolation source: seawater | place: Mediterranean Sea | collected 2009 | reverse complement strand
CCGGCTTCTTTACTTTAGCCTCAAAATCAGCAGCGTCAGGCTGAGTAGTCGTAACCTCCCACTCCTGATCTAGCACCAATTCGTTGAAATAATCGATCAGCACCGGAGCCGAAGCCAAGCCCCTAGCAATGCCTTTGCTATCAATATGAATGACAAGCGCGTTGAACTTATTCTTCCCCAGGATATCTTTAGGAACCTTGAAACGTTGTTCTTCACCCAAAGAAATTCCGTCAGACTTAATGATAATTTGGCCATTCAAAAAGACCTCAAATTTTCCCGGAAGATCAGAAATTGCGATAACCGTAGAGCTACGCCAAAGATCCCGCTCATCCCCTGCGGAGGTCACAAGACGATCGGGGACCTGAAGAAAACAACGCAGCCATAGATGCTGGGAAATCTCGGTCGTTCTGCTGGGAATCTTAGTTCGGGCCCATCGAGCCCCTCTGACATCCATGATGGAAAGTAGAATACAGCAAGCTAAGAAAAAGGAGCGGAGCATCGTTCCGGTATCATCGCGATCGAGGCCAGAGAGAGAAGAAAATTTCTCAAAGCTCTAATCGTAATAATACACCCTTCTCAGACAACCCTATTCTATTTATTCAATTCCACATAAAGAGTTCGAGATAACTCTCCACCTTGATCTTCAAAAACCTCAAGGGCTTTCTCACTTAGCTTAATGAAACATAGGCCCTCCTTAAAATAGATCCGACCATCCAACGATTCTGATCGCGCAACCCCCATCGTAGCCGCCCTTATTCCCTCTTTTAAATTCTGCTCAGAATCGGATGAAGAATAATCTGGAATCAGGTGAGTGTAAAAATTGACCACCCCAGACACCGAAACTTCAAACTCAGCTGTCTCTAAAACCTGAGAAAAAATGGGATCCGGGCACTCTTTCTCATGGGTGTGCCAAGATTCGCGGACATTTTTGAGAAAGCCTGCTTCCTCTTCACCGATTGGGCAACTCACCAACTCATGGCCTCGAATGAGCGTCTGAATCTTGTTATATTCTTTTCGAGCAGTCGAATGCCCACAAGAACTGAAGGAGACAAGAGCACAACACCCCAGGCTAATAGCCGCCTTCCAGCTGACCCTTTTTTCTCTTTTCATTGTCATGTCTTACATACACCAAGAAGAATGCACTCAATCATCTTCAGTTGATCGATCAACGAACTATTCAACTCCAAAATCAACAAACCTCTTCAGCACAAAGCACTATTCAGCACGAAGCATTTCAGCAATCTTAGGCCGGTTCTCTTGAAGTAAATCGTAATCCAGTTTGAATCCCACAGGAGCTAGAAGTCCTTCTAAAAATTCATAAACTGGCCTTACCTCCTCAAAGGAACTAGAGACACTGTCCAGAGCTGAAGCGCCGTCATTCGTCTTCACCGTCTTATCTGCCCCTTTTTCTAAAAGAGCCTTCACAAGTTCGACACGGCCGAAAAATGAAGCGACATGCAGAGCCGTCGCGCCATCATCCTTCTTCACCTCAATATCCGCCCCATTTTCAATAAGCAGTAGGGCGATCTCAGTCCGGTCAAAAACCGCGGCAACTTGTAAGGCCGTACTTCCGTCTTCGTTAACGGCCTGATTTAAGTCCATTCCCTCAGCGAGGTATTTCTTAACTTCTTCCTTGTTTCCTAGAACCACTGCATTCCCGACCAGCTCTGCTTTTATAGAGTTGGAAGAGACATCGCCCCCTGATTCTTGAAGCATCTCAGCGATCTTTGGCCGATTCTTCTTGAGTAGATCGTAATCAATTTCGAATCCAGCAGGAGCAAGCGCCCCTTCAATTATCTTATAAAATGGCATTAAGTCGTCAAAGGGCATCATCACTATAGAAAGAGCCGTCGAGCCATCATTTGTTCGTGCGCTGGTGTTTACCCCCTTATCTAACAAGGCCCGCACAATTTCCAAACGACCGTAAAAAGCGGCAGCGTGAAGAACTGTCGAGCCATCATCAATTTTCACCTCCAAGTCTGCGCCAGATTCGATCAAAAGAAGCGAGATCTCGGTATGATCAAAAGTGACCGCCATCACCAGTGCCGTGCTCCCATTTTCGGCAACTGCTCGATTCAAGTCAGATCCCGCTTCGATGTATGCTCTGACGACCTCAAAATCCCCTTCTACAACAGCCTCTTCGAGACTTTTTGCAGGTTTTTTTTCTAACGAATCTTCTGATTTTTCTTCTAGATTAATCGAGGGAGCCTCCTCGTTAAGTGAAGTCGAAACATCTTCTTCTTCGGCTGAGGAATTGTCTCGCTCTCCGCAACTAGAGAAGAAAAAACACTGAGCTAATAAAAGTAACAAAATCGGTTCTTGGAATGGTCTTTTCATTGGTTCAATTGAGTTAGCGCTAAATTATCAGTAATTTTACAATCTCGAGAAGCTAGCGTATCTTTCAACGGTATATCGTCATCAAAATGAAAAAACGAAAAAATCTTACGAATACTCCATGCAAGCTTATCGTCTGACCATCCTTTTAATCCTGCAGATTTCGGCCCAAACGCTTCATGGGGAAATTCCCAGCCTTTCGGTCTCTCCCGATCTTAATTCCAAAACTCTCTCGCTCTCGGGCCAAGGTAATCCGGCAGCTTCGCACCGGATTGAGCACAGCCGCAGCCTCAATGAGTGGTGGCCAGTCTTCGCGATTCGTGATTCACCATCATGGAGCTGGGACTGGGACCAGACCAACGAAGCCCCCGCCTCCCAGTTCCGCCTCGTCGATGTTTCTCCTCCAGTCATCGCCACCCATGCTAGCTGGAAAAACCAGATCGCACTACCGTCGGACCCGTTTCTCTCTGATCCGGTTGTCGGTACCGGCGAACGATTTGATCCAGTAGAGATCCGCTGGGTAAAATTCGCGATGATTATCGACGGACTGCCCGAAGTTTACTTCCAGCGCAGTAGCGACTACCAATTCCACTTTCAATTCGCCGCCGAGCGTCTCTCGCCATTCTCCGGAATGGATTCCGACACGTTTAATAACGTCAGCCTCTACCGTGGTGGGCAGAAAATTGTTCTAGGTGCAGTTCTCTGGGCTCCCGACCATAATGAATTCGGCATCCAGTTCGTCGGGCAAGATACATACCCGCGTGAAATGTTACACTTCCTCTACGACACCGTTGTAGATCGTATCGCGAAACCCGCCGGCTGCGAGGGGTTCTACATGCCCACCTACGAACAAGCTGAGGCCGCTCAAGAAGAACAACCCTACTTAGTGGCACACGGTATCGAAGTGAGCTCCCCGGAACGATGGATTGGCGGCAGTGTCTGTTACGCCGAGGGCTGGGCACTCGGACGCCTCGTATTTGTCGAACCCAAAGAGATCGAAAACGCCTACACTGAAGGCACTCTACTTCCAACTGACATACTTCTTACCACTGGCATTCCCGCCGAATTGCCCTTCGTGGCAGGCATCATCACTCTTGCCCCGACAACCCCGAATTCTCACGTTGCAATCCTTGCGCAATCCTACGGCATCCCCTTTGTCTACCTACGCGAACCAAACGAACAGCTAAGCGCTTTGAACATGGCGGGTAACGAAATCGTCCTTCGTACACGTGGATACAATTGCACCATCGACGTATTCGACGTCGATGGTATCGAAATGGCTTATCGCGACGAAATCGTCGCCCTTAAAGCCCCCCTCCCCCTCAGCATCACCCCGACCAAGAACTACGGTGCAATCGCAATAGCCTCACTCGACGACGTCCTCCCTGAGGATATTCGCTTTATTGGCGGCAAGGCAGCCAACTTCGGATTTCTACGCCGCGAAATCCCTAAAAACTCTCCCAATGCCATCGCCTTCACCTTTGATCTATGGAACGAATACCTTAACCAAATGCTTCCGGGCGGTAAAACTCTGAGGACCGAGATCGCTGATCGTCTTGCTAGACTGTCGTGGCCAACCGACATCGCTACCCTTGACTCGACCTTGCGCGAAATCCGCAATCTCATCAAGGTCGACGCTGACTTCAGCGCCACCCAAAAATCCGCCATTCTCTCAGAGCTCTCAGGATTCGATCCAACCCGCAAGATCCGATTTCGTAGCAGCACCAATGTCGAAGACAGCGGTGTATTCGTCGGAGCCGGGCTCTACGACAGCTTCAGCGGCTGCCTAGCAGACGATACCGACGACGACAGCAAAGGTCCATCACACTGCGATCCAGACCAACCCAAAGAACGTGGGGTCTTCCGCGCCATGCGAAAGGTCTACGCCGGCTTCTATAACCTTAACGCCGTGATCGAACGCCTCCGCCACGGGATCGAAGAGTCCGGCGTCGGAATGGCCATCTTAGTCCACCATTCTTATCCCGACGAAATCGAAGCCGCGAACGGGGTCGCGACTTCGCGCACCTCAGGAGCAAACTATCTCTATACAGACATGGTCTCACAAGTCGACGCCGAGTCCGTCACCAATCCAAGTGGCGGTAGCCAACCCGAAATCATGGAACTGTTCCGGCCCCGCTCTTGGGCACAAAACTCGCTCACCCATCGGCAACGCTCTAACCGACTTCTCCTTGGGATCGACACGGTGATGGAATGGGAAGATGATTACCAATATTTTGGAAATATGTTCCTCAATCTCAACGATGCCTTCAAAGCTCAGTCGGCGGAATTAGGTGAAACCACCCTTGAATTCGAATATAAGAAGCTCACCGACGGCAAACTCATCATTAAGCAGCTGCGACAGGTTCCCGAAGCAGAGGGTAGACCCGCCGCCGGTATCGCTCTCGTTAATACGCCCACTAACTTGAAAATTTTCCAGGGGGAAAGTGGGTCACTCTTTGGCAACCATCGTCTCAAGTCACTCTGGAAAGTCGAATCCGACAATCGATGGACTGACCCCACCAAGCCAGGCGGTAATATGATGACAGCTGCCGAGTTACAGCACGCTCCGCGAGGCAATGTCATAAATCGCACCGGAAGTCCCGCCATCTGGCCGGGAGCAAGACACGGCACATTAGATCTCAATGGTCAAATCTACTCTCAAGACCTTTGGAACTGGCCATCAGATGGAGGCAACACCACCTTCGAGCTGCGTATGAAAATGCCCACAGGCACTGGCTATCAGTTGGATCCAGTTTACACCACCGGCGACTTCCGCATTGAGTTCTGGGCCAAATACTCAATTGCCTTGCCCAACATCAACTGGCAGGGCAATCGGCCTACAACTTCCGAATTTGCTCTCCTCATTCCTGGTTCGATTACCGACCCACTTCCGGACGGCGCCATCCTCAAAACCCGAGAGTTTTCCGCGAAAGGTGGAATCGAGATTGATTCCTCTTTCTATTGGCCTCCCCACCCGACCGGCCCCACTGCCGGTTATACGGCCCCCCTCGAGAAATGGGTAGGCACCACGATCAAGGGCCTCACCCCCAATCCGATAAACCTTACCAGTTACTTCTCCCAAACTTATCGACCTGGCCACCACAACTTCACCGAGGATTTCCTCTTTGAACCAGGCCTCGATCCAGGAGTTTCGAAAGCAATCATCTCAGCCCTAGAAGCCAAGAATATACGCATGATTTTCTGTAGCTTCCCAGGTGGCCCTGGTTCAATTAAAGCGGTCGGTTTCGACGGCTCAATCTGGGATCTTTGAAAGACTGGATGTTCAATAAATCAATGATCCAATCCACCTTGTTAGTCTTTTTTTAATTTTTCATTAAGTGGCGCAATCTTCTTGGAAACTATTTGAGCGATCTCGCTTAAATCAATTTCACTCAAGCCGTCAACTCTTTGCTTTTTGAGCTTTGAAAGATCATATTCATAAAGAGTTTGAAGCCACAACAAAGCTCCTAGTGACGAAACGAGCTCCCCCGAATGACCAAGTTCATCATTGAATAACTGTTGCTTCTTCCTCTTGCTTTCAGCTCTTGTTTTACGATTTGGATCTAAGATATGTTTTACTCCTGATAATTTTTGAGCCCGTAAGCGATCGACGAGTTCGTATGCTCCAAGTGCATATGGGCAGAATAAGATCCTATTGTCCGAATACTTCTCTCGCAGAGCAGAAATTAAAGTTTCATTAAATTCAACAACTCGTTTTTGAGCCATTTCTGAAGCCGACTGACCCACCTTATGAGGCTGCTTATCCCATGGCAGAGCAACCATAAAAGTAACCGCCGGATTTTGAGCAATCGCGTAGTCAAACCAACGACTGTAATGTTCTACCGAACTATCCCGCGGTGAGTAGTAAGTCATTACTAGAAGGTCGATTTTCTTACTCTCTAGAATTTTCTGTGCTTGCTCGCGTTTCTTTTTCGCAGCCCAAAGGCCGCCCGGAGAACCATTTGCACCACCGCTAAAAACTGAATATTGAGTATGCCCCTTGATATCACTTGGTATCATTTTTGCTAATTGCCATACACTCGGCTGGAAAAAACTATGGCCCATATATAATCCATTATAGCCCTTGATTTCCCCCTCTTTCAGAATGGCTTCACTTGGAGTATCTTGAACTTTAGGCGGAGAAATCGCTTCTCCTCGTGTTTGAGACCCCTCCTTACCCCTCTGCTGGGCCCTAAAGGCCCTCGCTTCAATGAGTGTCAGAACCCCGTCTTTATTAATATCAGCCTCAGGATATTCTTTGAGTGCTTGTCTAAGCCGTTCATTATTTTTTGAAGAAATTTCCCCTTTCAAAGGAGCAGCCAAAAAACTAGGCACCAGAAAAAGAGAGAATAAAAATACGCGGATTTTAGGAGTGCTCCAACTCCATCTCCTGCCATCAATTGAAAACTGGTCACTTGAAACGTTAAATGGCTGCTTTTGAGGAGAAACGATCATCGTAATAGTTTATTAACATACTTGTTACTCAATTGTTGCGAGAAAAAGTGAACAAAATCGCCCCATTCAATCGTTGGTGATTCGTATTTAGCTTTCTATGGCGCTAGGTATAAAAATTTTTAGCAGTTTTAGTTGTGACTCCACACAACTTTCCCAACCCCATCTCCAAAAGAGTTCTCAATCAGAGGTGTCAACGCCATGAGCATTTACCGAAAGAACATCACCTCCTTAGAAATTCTATCCCATCATAACAATAGTCTCTAAAAGCACTCCAAGGAGGATGTTGAATAGAAGGTTGGGCTAGCCAAGCCTAACTTGTGTTGATTAGGTTCCAGCGTGATTTCCAAGAACCAACCACCCTACTACGGGTGGGTAATAGTTGTTCTCGCAGCGCTAGCCATGGTCGCAACCTTACCAGGACGAACCGTTGGTTTGGGGCTAATCACAGAACCTTTGATTGCCGAGTTTGGCCTGACACGTATTGAATTCGCGAGGTTCAACATGATTGCCACCTTACTAGGCACGGTTGGTGCCTTATTCGCTGGTCCGCTTACCGATCGTTTCGGCATACGTATCACCCTCTCAGGAACATTGATCTTGTTTGGAGGCTTGGTCATGGCCATGAGCCAGTGGGTGACGGCGGCTACTGTTATGGCTTTTCTAATTCTGACGCGTGCGGTTGGGCAAAGCGCGCTTTCGACTATCAGCGTCACCAGCGTCGGCAAATGGTTCACCAAACGCTTGGCAATCGCCATGGGTATCTTCTCTGTAATCGTAGCGATAGGCTTCGGTGTGGCTATCGTAGGTGCCCAGGCACAAATTGCGATCGATGGCTGGCGCAAGGTATGGATGACAATAGGCCTGTCAGTCCTCACATTGGGTTTACTTTGTGTCGCATTGGCGGGACGAAGAGACTCGTCTCACCAAGCCAGTGAAGAGCTCGGAAACGAGGCCGCTCTCACATTACGAGAAGCCCTACGCACACCGTGCTTCTGGATTTTTGGTATTGGAATGGCTTTATATGGCGGTCTGATCGCAAGTGTAAGTTTGTTCAATGAATCCATCTTGCAAGAATTAGGCTTTGGCCAGGAGACTTTTCGTTATGCCATGGCGGGACTGATGACTGCTGGCTTATTGGGTAACATGGTAGCAGCATGGTCGGCGCGCCGAATCGGATTACCACGTGTGATGGCTGTGAGCCTTGCGATCCTAACCATTGTGATGCTCACGTACAACCATTTGCAATCAGACTGGCAAGTGATCATGCACGCCGGTATTTTCGGCTTCTGTGGAGGCGTGTTTTCCGTGTTGTTCTTTACTGGCTTTGGTCAAGCCTTTGGGCAGACCCATCTTGGTAAGATTCAGGGCTGCGCCCAAGCCTTGGCCGTCATGGCTTCAGCTTTAGGACCTTGGTGGTTGGCCGATGTCCAGCAGCGCTTCGGTAGCTACTTTTTCGCTATGACTAGTGCAGCACCCGTGTTCGCCTCAGTCGCAATCTGTGCTTGGTTCACCAAGATACCCTCCCGGAAATCGTTGCAATTAATCAACACTATTTCTTGATCCTTTCTCTATAGAGACACCATTGAACTTCATCTTGGTGAAAATTGCATGTTGGATCCTCTAGTAGCCAGTTTTTGCGAGAACCAACCAAGTCACCTTTAGCTCGAAGCAAAGAAAGGAAAAGAGCTCCCCCCTATCTCAAGAGGACTTTCACTCAGAGTTATACAAGCCCCGTGTCGCAACATCTAGAACATCACAAACATTTTTCTTGAGAGCTTTACCAACTGATATTTCGTCGCCAATTCGAAGATACTCCCGATCAATTTTATAAGGAGGCCATGACGGTAACCCTTCTCCGTTTGGATCGCCGGTTTTCGCAAATTGAACCCATTGATCAGCCATGAGTTTTGCAAGAAAATCATCTTTAGAATCAACATGAGTATTAAAAACATATTTTAACTCCGCAGCATGAGGGGCCCAACCATTTTTAACGAATTCGTATTGGTAGGTGGGCGATTTTACCTTCCGCATCCCTTCCAATAGCTGCCGAGCTGGTTGCACAAACCAGCTATCGGTAATATAATTCACGGCGGATTTCTGAAGTTCTTCCTGACTCTCACCTGGATACAACGCCAATACGGCATCTGTCTTATCCTGGTAAAATGCCTTAAGCTTGTCCGCAAACACCTTACGGCTTTTAGACTTTGCGAAATACCAAAAAAAAGCGCCTTCATTTTTGGTTGTCCCAATCATCGTTGGAACATCAGCCTGCTCACCTCTTGAAAAGATTTCTGCGGGATGATCTGATAACAACCAACCATCAATCGTTACTCGAGTTTTATAATAAGATGACCTAGCTACGATATCTTCTCCAGAGAGCTTCCGTAGGTCCTTTATCGATTGCCCATCAGCATACTTAAGACCAATCTTCTCTGCACTTCCTACGGGACCGACCGCGTCTTTAAGACGAACGATATTAGGCTCAGCCAATTTATTGACGTATCCAAACATCCAAGGGCTCTGCATGATTGCCCCGGCAAAGAGCCCCTTTGCTAAAGGTGAAGAACATAGGGCGCTCACGCTAGTCCCCCCCGCTGACTCCCCAAAGATAGTCACTTTATTTGGATCGCCACCAAAAGCCTTAATATTCTTCTTAACCCAGTGTAGCGCTGCAATCTGATCGAAGAGTCCATAATTTCCCGATACCCCTCTGGGTGACTCAGCAGACAAGTCAGGGTGCGCTAAAAAACCAAGAGCCCCCAAACGGTAGTTCAAAGAAACAAGAACGACATTACGATTTGCAAACCCTTCACCGTCTGAATACCCCTTATGCCCATAACCTTGATTAAGGCCACCCCCATGGATCCAAACCATGACCGGTAAATTAGCCTCAGGTTTCCCAGCTCGCTTCGTCCAAATATTCAAATACAAGCAGTCCTCACTCAGTGAGATTGATGCGTTGTTTTTTAGTTTTTGTGGGGCTGCCGCACTGAATTGATCACATTTCCTGACTCCTTCCCACTTCTTGGGAGGTTTTGGCAAGCGCCACCGAAGCTCTCCTATTGGAGGCGTGGCATAAGGAATTCCTCGAAAAACATGCAAGTGAGTTTTCCCGTCCAAGACGTGTCCTGAAACCTTTCCTTGTTCCACTTCAACATGGAGCTGCTCCGCCCCGAAGGATAAGCGGAAGCTCGCTAATAGTAGTAATCTTAATCGGATTTTCATTAGAATAAGTTCTATTGGGAGTGAATTACAACAGCCTTCATTTCCGTCATTTCCTCGATGGCATATTTAGGGCCTTCACGCCCGATGCCACTCTGTTTCATACCTCCATAGGGCATACCATCAGTCCGCCAGAGAGGGCCCCAATTAATATGAATATTCCCGCTATCAACTTCCCGCGAAAAACGCATTGCGGCATCAATATCTTGAGTAAATACGCCTGCGCTGAGACCAAAATTTGTATCGTTTGCCAGTTTGATCGCCTCATCGATATCTTTCACCCGTAAAACTGCCAAGGCCGGGCCAAATAGCTCTTCTCGACAAACCTTCATTCCTGTTTTTGCATCATCCAGAAGCGTTGCTTGCATCATCGTCCCATCGCGATCGCCGCCGCATAAAATACGCGCTCCTTCTTTCGCCGCTTCATCAACCCAAGATTTAACTCGAGCTGCATCACACTCACGAACCATTGGCCCCATCTCAGTTTTGGCATGCAATTGGTTTCCGACCACTAGCGACTCAACCTTGGGTAATAACGCAGACATAACCTCATCATGAATTGTATCAGCAACAATTAGGCGCTGAGCCGAAATGCAAACTTGTCCAGCATTTGCATATCCTGAGCTTAAAGCTGCTTGAGCAACTTGCTCAGGATTAGCATCGGGAAGAGCGATCAAGGGGCAGTTGGAACCAAGTTCCATCGTCACCTTTTTGAGCCCTGCCACCCGGCAAATTTGCTCACCTACTTCTTGGCTCCCTGTAAAAGTAATCTTACGAACTCGTGGATCACTACAAATGGCTTGACCAACCACCGCACCACTTCCCGTAAGACAAGAGATTCCTAGCGGAGGTAATCCAGCGTCTAACAAGATTTCCACAAGTTTGAGAGACACCAAAGGGGTATCACTCGCAGGCTTAAGAATAACGCTGTTGCCAGCTGCCAAAGCGGGTCCAACTTTGTGACAAACCAAATTCAAAGGGAAATTAAAAGGAGCAATGGCAGCGACTACCCCACAAGGAACACGAAGGGTGAAACCTAACTTGTTTTTCACATCCTTTCCTCCCTCAAGCGGCAATAATTCACCGCCCAGCCTTTTGGCCTCTTCACCACTCAATTCAATCGTTTGGACAGCGCGGTCGACTTCAAAGCGAGCCTCCCCAATCGTCTTGCCTTCTTCAGAACTTAAGGTCGTTGCTAGATCATCCATTCTCTTTCTCATGAGATCAGCAACTCGCCGTAAAATCTCAAAACGTTCATAACCCGTCAAACTTGCCATTTGTTCAGACCCCTGAACTGCACCACACAAAGCTTTTTCAACATCAGTCGCCGAAGCTCTAGGAACAGTATCGATAACGCTTCCATCATATGGATTAAGCACCTCCATAAGGTCCTGACCGCTCTGCCACGATCCGTTGAGATAAAATTTCATTTCAGCAATGATAGTATGTTAAAGTTTCATTACTTCCTCAATATCGCGAGGAAGAGGGTCTGGCTTTGAAAATAAAGAAAGACCCACGAATAGCGTGGTCGAGACCAGTAAAGCGATTGCTCCTCCAGCGATCCCATAGGCAATTCTAAAACCCATTAATTGATATACCACGAAGCCACCATTGATCAGTAAGCTTGAGATGATAGCAGCCGCTGCTGCTTTTTTGGTTGCTCCTCTCCAGTTAAGACCAAATCCGATCACAGGGACTAGAGCTGAAGCAAATACCCCCCATCCGAATGCACCCAACTGCCCCACCAGCTGACTAGGTGAAGTCAGTGCAAAAATTGCGGCTAGTAAAGCTAACCCGACTGTTGCGATACGTGCCCAAAACAGCTCATCCCGAGGAGCCGAAAAACCTAAAGCTTTCGGAAGGTCATGGACCAAAGCAGCTGCCCCAATGTTAAGAAAACCATCAGCCGTAGACATAATCGCCGCGAACAAACCCGCAAAGACCAATCCAGCGAGAACTGGATGAGCATAATACTGAAGGAACTGAGCTGCTGCATCATCTGCACGGGTCAATTCAGCATGGTCCCCACTAATCACGAGAGCTCGCATGAGAAGTCCTATACTAATCCATAGCAAGGCAGTCAAAGTGTAGCCCCCAAGAGTGATCGGAAGAGTCAAACGGGCATCCTCAACTCGTCGACTCATCATCATCTTGGTCACCACATGAGGTTGCCCAACAACTCCAAGTGTGAAAATTAAAAGCCAAGAAAGACAACCAATCATACCGAGAGTCCCCCATGGACCAGCGGACTCCGCATTGTCAGCTAAAATCAAATGTGTCATTCCTCCAATACCTCCGTCAATTTCACCTATTGCCGTGAAAAAAATCAGAACCGCCACAAGCATCATAATGATACCTTGAAAGAGATCGGTATACACCGAGGCAATAATACCTCCTGTCACACAATAGAAGACTAAAACTGCGCTTGAGATAGCCACACAAAACATTATCGAATCATGACCCCACATCTCGTTACGAGCGAAAATCTCCTGAAGCACAAAAGCCATCGCTTTGATCTGAGTGGCCAGATAAGCGACTACTCCACAAAGAATAGAAAGAGAAACTAGTCCTCTAACTTTCTCAGAACTATAGCGGGCTGCCGCAACATCAGGCAACGAAATGGCATTACGAAGTTCTGCGAGAATTCGGATTCTTTTCGCCACTAAAAAAAATGCAATTGCCCAACCAATTGGAGTGGTAACGAGAATCCAAAATGAACTCATCCCCATCCGGTAAACTAGCCCAGGCCCCCCAACGAAACCAAAACCACTCATGATGCTTGAGAATAGGGCGATTCCCGTGATGACGACTCCGAGATTTCGGCTCGCCATGAAGAAGTCATGAGTATTAGTGGTGCGTTTCCAAGCCCATAGACCGATAGCGATACATAGAGCCATGTATCCAAAAACAAATGCCAGAGTGATCTGATTAGGCGTCATGATCTCCTCCCTTCGAACTCATTTCTGCCTTCAAGTTTTCGAAAGCCTCTTGATCCTGTGGCGAGTAGACCCAACTGCGAAATTTAACGACGTATAAGATAGCAAATACGGCAGCCATCGGCCACATCCCAAATAGCAATAAAGTAGTCGGCAGCGGGAAGCCTAAAACAAAAGGAGCCTCCACCACGCCCTGGCGATAGGTAATCATAAGCAGGGTGAAAACAAATAAATAGGCCACTCCACATACGATCACCATCCATCGGTGAGCCTTCACCCCACAGAGGCTTACCCAGATACAAACCACAAATAGAATAATCTGAAGCGCTCCGAACAACCAACCCAGAACCATAATCCCATCGTGTCGACTTGCATCCCCTCCTTGACTCATTGATGGAAAACTTGGATGTGGGTTACCACTCACTGAACTGGGAGCTGATTGCAGTAAAATCGTGACCACAATCCCCAAGAGAGCTATAAAAAGGGCAAAAATAACTAAATAAGATTTCATAGTTCAAAAGCTTTCCTTCAAAATATCTAACAAGTCAGACTCAGAGACTTCAGCAGGTGACAGCTCCATTAACCGCTTCAGAGAGAAGGCCGTGGCGGCCAAACCCGGAAGATCTTCTCGCTTAGCGCCCACCGCACTCAAACAATCTGGAAGGCCGCACTCCTCTCTTAATCGAATCACTTCATTAATGGCCTCATCAGCAGAGTCTCTAACCCCCAGAAATTCACCAATCTTAGCGATACGAGATTCTCGGACCGGTCGCATATAACGCATTACCCCCGGCAAAACGATACCATTGCCAATCCCATGCGAGCATTCATACCGGCTCCCGATCGGATATTCGAGGGCGTGAGCTAAACTCACTCCACAATTTGAAAATGCTAATCCACCTAAGTTAGCAGCCAAAGCCATACCGGCCCGAGCTTCAATATTCTGGGGGGTTTTCGTCGCCTCGATAAGGTGTTCACCCACCAGACGAATAGCCTTTTCAGCATACAGATCCCCCAGAGGGTGATTTCCCTCATAAGGACGCGGCCCCGATTCAAATTCTTTTAGGCGATAAAACTCAACGGCAAGATATGCTTCAATCGCGTGCGTTAGAGCATCAATACCACTCTCTGCAGTCAACTTAGGAGGACAGGTCAAGGCGAGCTCGGGATCAATAATTGCAACTTCAGGCCGCAAGCGAGAACTCAAGGCTGCTGCTTTCTTTCCGTCACAACTATTTAAAACTACAGCAGATGCTGATGATTCACTGCCTGTTCCCGCAGTCGTAGGAATACAGATGAGAGGACCAATAGGACCTGGGATCTGATCGAAACCAAATAAAGATTCAGGCTCTTTACCAGAGCTCACTGCAGCACAAGTCATCTTTGCCAAATCCATATTACTGCCCCCTCCAATTGCGACGACAACATCAGGTTTAAAATCTTGATGTAGGGCTATGCATTTCCTCACCATATCAGTTGAAGGCTCTGCCTCACCATCCGAAAAAATATAGGTTTTACCTGTAATCAATTTCGCCGCGCGTTTCAAAACCCCGAGTGACTCAAGAATAGGATCCGAGAAGATCATCACTCTTTTGGCCTGAAACTGCCCAACAACTTGCCCCAAGAGATCCAATGACCCTGGCCCGAATAGTAATCGGCTATTTGCAAAGCTGTTCCAAGTCGTCCTCATCGCTAAAGTCACATTGTTCTTCCGCCATCTACAATTTGTAATTGCCCTGTTACCATTGCGTTGCCAGTTGCTAGATAAACGATCGCATCTGTAATGTCATCTGGTGTGGAAAGGCGTGGAATTGGAAAAGAAGCCACACGCTCTTCCATTTCTTCGTCACTTAAGCTCTGCCGTAACCAGCGACTATCAATTGGTCCCGGGCAAACGGCATTCACTCGAATCTTAGGTGCTAAAGCACGTGCAAGGGATTTCGTCATGGTATTGAGAGCTCCCTTGCTTGCGCAGTATGCCAGTGACGAGCCAAATCCAGAGATTCCTGCAACCGAGGAAACATTCACCACAGCGGCATGATCACTCTTCCTTAAGAGTGGCACTGCTGCCCTGATCACAAAAAAGGGGCCTTTTGTATTTACGGCTAGAATCTCATCCCATTTTTCTTCTGACATTGAGTCCAAATCGGCCGGCTCCACAAAATGAGTCACGCCCGCACAATTAACCACTAAATCAAGCTGACCAAATTGTGACGCTACCTTCGCTAGCAACTCGACCACTTGTGAGTCTTGGCTGACATCACATTCCACTAAGATCGCTATACGACCCTTGTCTTCAATTAATCTCACAGTCTCTTGCGCCTCTGTTTCATCAAACTTTGGATAGGTGACTACGACATCATAACCCAAGCCCGCAAAGCGTAATGCGCAAGACCGTCCCACTCCAGTTGCGGAGCCTGTTACCAAAGCAATTCCTTGAAATGATTTATTCATGGCCTTTCAATTAAAATAGCAAATCCCTGACCTACGCCAACACACATAGTACACAGTGCATATCTTCCGCCGGTTCGCTTCAAATGCCTCGCAGCAGTAGCGACCAAACGTGCTCCACTCATACCCAAAGGGTGACCTAACGCTATGGCTCCTCCATTAGGATTCACGTAGTCTGCGTCATCCGGGATTCCAAGTTCACGCAAAACCGCTAGACACTGCGAAGCGAAAGCTTCGTTCAATTCAATGAAATCAACTTCAGAGAGCTTGACCCCCGTCCGGTCTAACAAACGTCGCGTTGCAGGAGCTGGCCCAATACCCATAATATCAGGCCTAACTCCAGTGACCGCCGACCCTACGATTCGGGCTAGTGGTTGAAGGCCATATCGGTTGACCGATTGATCAGAAGCAATCAAGAGAGCGCAAGCACCATCATTAATACCACATGCGTTTCCTGCTGTGATGGTCCCATCAGGTTTCACGAAGGGCTTTAACTTTGCCAATCCTTCAAGACTTGTTTGAGCCCTCGGCTGCTCATCTTGATTTACCAGAAGAGGTTCTTGGCGTCGTTGTGGGACCAAAATTTCAACAATCTCTTCGGCAAAAATCCCAGCCTTCTGAGCACGTTCTGCTCGAAGCTGGCTACGATAAGCAAACCCATCTTGGTCCTCCCGACTAATGGCAAATTGCTCAGCAACATTCTCGCCAGTTTGCGGCATTGAATCGACACCAAACCGCGCCTCCATTTCTGGGTGAGGAAAACGCCATCCAAGTGTGCTATCCACCAATTCAGCTTTTCGTTCAAAAGAATGCTCTGACTTTGGCATGACAAAGGGCGCCCGAGACATCGATTCGACCCCTCCAGCCAGACAAAGTTGAGCTTCGCCACATTGGATCGATCGAGCCACATTAGCCACAGCATCAGCACCTGAAGCACAAAGCCGGTTGACCGTCAAAGCTGCAACGGACTCAGAAAGACCACTAATTAAGGTCACCATCCGAGCAATGTTTCGATTGTCTTCACCAGCTTGATTAGCACAACCTAATACCACTTCATCTAATTCATCCCAATCAATTTGAATATAGCGCTCTCTTAAAGCTTGGATGAGGGGCACGCATAGATCATCCGGACGGACTGAAGCAAGCCTCCCTCCATATGCACCTATCGGAGTTCTTAATGCATCGCAGATCCATGCTTCACTCATGAGAGCTTCCTCCTCGCTTCTTTAGTTCTTCTAACCAGATCGCGTAATGCCACAAGCTCTTCATCGGTGGGCGAAACTGTTTGGCAAAGATTATTAGCAAAGCGTATGTCCCAGCCAGTTGAATCGCGCACTTGTTCTTTTGTCACCCCGGCATGGATCTTGGTAACAACCAGTTCCTTGCTCACTGAATCTGGTTCAAAAACCACTAAGTCTGTAATGACAGCGGAAGGGCCTCCAGAAAGACCGGCCTCCGATCGTTCGTTACCACCTCGGAGGTAACCTGCCGAAGTTACGAAATCTACTCGCTCTACAAGTTTCCGTTTATCATGTTCAATGATGATTAATGTCTCTTTTGCAAGTGCTGCAATTTCAGGAGCTCCGCCTGCACCAGGCAAACGAACCTTTGGCGACTCATATGGGCCGATCACCGTGGAATTAAGATTTGCAAATTTGTCTACCTGCGCTGCACCTAGAAACCCTACTTCCACCCGTCCACTTTGTAACCAATGAGTGAAAATTTCGGGGGTACTCACAACAGTATCAGCAGTTTCGGCAAGTTCTCCGTCTCCAATCGAAAGCGGAAGAACACTAGGCTTAGTCCCAATTGTCCCTGACTCGTAGATTAGGACAACATTGGGGGCATGAGTCAACCTAGCCAAGTTAGCAGCCATAGATGGTATTCCTATACCAACAAAGCACACCACGCCATCACGGAGCAAGCGCGCTGCTGTGACCGTCATAATCTCCTGAGAGGTTGCTTCTTTCATGACAGGATACGTTCTCTAAACTCAACAAACGATTTTGTCTCCAAAACATGGTGTTTCATCCACTCAAGAAACTTTTCTCTAGAACGGGATATCTCGTCCCACTCCGTATAAGCAGAGTTGTCACGCTGATAATAATCATGTGCGTATGATGGAGACGCTCCACCTGGAACTTCGCAAATTGTATCGATAGTCCAAGATGGTAACACCGTTACATTCGACTTCTCTGCAAACTTATCAACCACTTCTTCCACTGTCACCAACACTCGTTTGGCTGCCAGCGCGATATCTTTCTGCACGCCCACGATACCCCAAAGCATCACGTTACCCTGACGATCCGCTTGTTGGGCATGAATAATTGCAACATCGGGTTGAATCGCGGAAGTCACTGCAAGTTTCTCCTTAGTAAAAGGACAATCTAAAAATCGAATACTGTCATTGTATTGCGGAAGATCAGAGCCCACAAATCCTCGCAGAGCCCCAAATGGCAGCCCAGAGGCTCCAGCTGTGTATGCTACACACATCGCAGCATGGCTGCGCTCATCGAGCTCAAGTGAAGTGGGCCAACTATTTTCGACGGCATCACGCAATCGGTGCAAAGAACCCACTCCGGGATTCCCACCCCAAGAAAAAATGAGTTTGTTCGCACAACCCATTCCAATCATTTGATCATAAATCACATCAGGAGTAAGGCGGATCAAGGTCAGACCTGTGATACCTTGGCGAATGATCTCTTGAGCTGCGGCAAAAGGGATTAAATGAGTAAACCCCTCTATGGCCACCTGCATTCCTGGTTCAACAAGGGACTTAATCGCTGATTGCAGATTGGTTATTTTAGGCGTCATAACTGTTCGCTTAACGAACTTTTTTCAGAAGAGATCGAATTATCGACAATTATCCATCTATTATAAAGGAAATATGGTTGATTTCTAGACTCTTTATGTGCGACTATCGCACATTATTCAAATGGATACGGTCAAAAAAGATTTATTTCGCTCAGGAGATCCCGACTTTATGACCTCTTTAGCTAGAGGCCTCGAAGTGATGAGAACCTTATCACAATCAAGCTCAGAGCTGAAAATGCCAGAGATTAGCAAGCAGACTAATCTCTCAAGAGCAGTTGTCCGCCGATGTCTCTATACCCTCGAAGAACTAGGATATGTCGAATCCAATTCTCTCAGCTTTCGCTTACTCCCTAAAGTTCTCTCGCTAGGTCAGTCTTATTATGGAGCCAAGGCATTGCCTCAAATTGCCCAACCGTTTCTTGATCAAGTTCACCATGAGACCGGCGAATCGTGTTCACTTGCAATTTTAGATGGGCAGGAGGTTATCTACATTGCTCGCACAACGTCTCGCAGGATCATGAATGTCTCACTCAACATCGGCAGCCGGCTTCCATCTTTTTGCACCTCACTGGGAAGAGCCCTACTCGCTCACCTTTCCCCAGAAGAGCTTCGGGATCACCTTAGCAAGGAGAGTTACCAACCTCTGACAGCCAACACCTTGACAACAATATCAGAGCTCACAAAGGAAATCAATCAAGTCGCTGAAGATGGATACGCACTTGTCGACCAGGAACTTGAAGTGGGCCTTCGTTCTCTTTCCGTTCCAGTCAAAAATCAGCTAGGTTCAGTGATTGCTGCAATGAATGTAGGGGTTAGCGCATCGCGAATCTCTAATGCACATATGCGGCAAATTATTCTACCTGTTTTAAAAAATGCCGCGAAACTTCTGAGTGAAGAAATCTCTTTGTAGAGCTAAATAAAATCAACTTTGGCGGTTCTTTGAACGTGTTCGAAGAGCAATGCAAGGTAAAGCGCAAGCCAAAGTGACGGCAGAATCTAAGAGATGGATTCTGCACGGACACCTCTCTGAATCTTTGATCATTCCTCGGTAACCCGGTAGTAGCGAGTTGCGGCCCCGTTAATATCTTGTCCCAGCTCAGTGAACTCTGTCAGATCTCCCTGAGAAGGGTGGCCGTCGGTGAGCTCCAACCAGTCAACAAGGTTAGAACTTGCCTCAATCCGGTAGCTCCGATTAGCGCGAGAAAACCACTTAATGGTGACGTTTCTATTTTCTTGGAGGACAATATCATTAATTTGTAAACCTTTTGCGCCAGGGGCTTCAAAGCCTTCCGCGCTAGGCCCGCCCAAGGCTTCCATCTCCTCATCCGATAGTTTTCCATCAAGGATTTGGATAGAACTTACATACCATTCGCTTCGCTCATCAACGTCGTAAAAGAGAATAGTTTCAGGCTCCATGGCACGACGAATATGATCCTTATTCTGTGGTCTCCACTCATCTTGCAAGACACCATCAACCCACTTTGTGATGACTTTTTCGTCGGCAAGATCAACCGCGAATCCGATACGGTGCCACTCATCAGGAGTGAATGTCCCATCACCATTATAACCTCCACCACCCTGGCCCATATTACCTCCCTGCCAGAAAAAGGTCGCATCACCTGGATTTTTTGTCGGAGACGCTTGGATGATGGCTGAAGCCCCTCCTTCTCCGACTCTCATGACATCCATCAAAAGAGTGTAACGGTTCACATATCGCCCACCTCCATTCGGAGCAATACCGTGAAGCAATTTGTATCCCACACGACTCCCAAATGGCACATACATGACCTCCGCCGGTTCACCTCCAATATCAGCAATCTCAAAACTCGTAGTAGTTCCAAATAATGTATCAGATTCCGAAACCTCATCATTGAAAAGTAGATCAGAACCAATCGTGGCACGCAGTCCATCCGAGAAATCCCATTGACCAGTCACCATTGGGGGCCTCTCTCCCAGGGAATTCGCAAAAGACCATTCGCGAGTAAAACTTTTCCCAGAAGAATCCATATATTCCAGCACGAGCTCATTACGATCACTCTGACGTGCTGGGGGTGGCTGATAATTAATAGTCGTGCGACCATTTCCACTACTAACCGTGGCTTGACCAGTAATATCTACTCCATTAAAGCCCAATTTTACTGATTCTACGTTTACCGTTGTTTTATCGTCGCGCAGCAGAACTACAATCGGCTCTTCAGGTGAAATGTCGGCAACTCCCGGCACCGGAGACACCTCAGCAATGTAGGCATGACTATGGTTAGGAGCTGTACTCTCACGAAAAACAACAGTCGCGCCATCAGAATTCACCAACTGGTTCTGCTGCGAAAACTCCAAACCTGAATTGCTATCTTGCGTCCAATAGACGAGGCGAATCGGGTAAACCCCCGCAATCGGGGCTGTAATATTAAACTGAAAATTCCAGGGAGTTGATTCGAATGGGGGCGCATCGTCGGGACGGACAAAGGTCGCTAATTCCGTAGCAAAAAAATCGCGTGGATTAGTACCAGTTAAAACAACAAGTCCATTATCATTACTCGGTGCCGCATCAACCCGATCCACGAAAACTTGGGCATCAAAGGTATGAGTTCCAGCTGATAATTCTACAAATCCAGAGATCTCAGTGGTAAATAGAGAGTAATGATCGCCAGTGCCCGGGATACCGGGAAAATTAGCATCATCCTCAAAATTGGTAACAAAGGGGAAACCGTCAACATCGAAAGCCTCGAGAAAGTTGATGACATCAACATCGAAGCTTCCATCAGGATTTTCTCCTTTCTTCGCTTCATCAGCTACAAGCTGTCCCTCGGACATAAGAGTTCCATTAAGCTGTTGGCTAGCACGTGTGAAAGAATTTGAAATTTCAGAAAATAAGGGTGCCTGTGCTGTCACGACTCTGAACCCACGATTCTGACCCGCCTCAAGCGGTCCCGCAATTCCCGCTGGGATGACAACAGAATCCTTTGCAACGAAGTTTAAATCTGTTCCTGCCCAAAAACGGAGTCCGGTGTCTAGGTTGATCGTTGCCGTGTCTCCAAGATTAGCAACTGCTGCAAGGTTCGTATTATCACCATTTCCAGCAGCAAAATTACCTCCGAAGATACCAAGCCCCGCCGCGTTTCCGCCGCTCCAGTTGTTCAGACTGTTCACTGCAGTCGTCTCGGCAGTCGTTCCGCTGCTAGCTCCATTAACAAAGAGCTCCCATTCGATTTCGCTAGCATCGTATGCCCACACAACTTCGACGTCTCCCCCTGAAATCTGCGCTTCAGTCAAATTATGAGTCACTACCCCCAAGGCATTTCCACCATTCGATGAATGATACACGCTCACAGT
>MDTB01024513.1_pt1 | contig 21545 bp, 21 predicted proteins | sample 811161 | NCBI WGS metagenome assembly MDTB01 (sample SAMN05326650, study PRJNA326480) | marine metagenome | isolation source: seawater | place: Mediterranean Sea | collected 2009 | reverse complement strand
TACCAGGGGCATTTTAATACGTTTTATAATCGTAGCTCCAGAATTTTCGACAACAGCGAAAGATAGAGCCGAGAGGTCTACGAAAAAAACTGGGCATGATTTATTTTGCTAAGAGCTAGGCAACTAATCCAGCTTGCTAAAGATTCAAAGAATAACTGTAAAGATTTTGTATTTAATGCTCTTAAGTAACATAAGTTCTCAAAATAAGTACTCATTTTGATGGTTAAAAACATTTGACAACAAGATTTATTTTCTATATTTTTTATTAATAACAATAAGTTAAGTAGGTATAATTAATACCCAAAAGGGTATAGAAGTTTGATCCCCCGGGGGTCCGCCGAATACCTTATATGACAAATGTTATATTAATTTTAAGAGTTAATTAAATTTTAACTACTAACATATCACGATCAAAGAGGTTCCAGAATGCATTTAGCAATTATTGTAAGTGGGGTAATCGGTGCGATAATTATCATATGGTTACTGATGAGGACAACCTCTAACGAACCTACTGAAACGACAAAAACAATTTTGAGTAGCGATCTATACACTAAAATTTTATTGACTATAATAGCCATAGCAACGGCAGTAATAGCCTTACAAGGGTTTCTCAATTAATTAGAAAAATTACCATCCGATTACAATGGTTGAACCCAACCAATTAATTAGGCAAATAATGAAAAACTATTTTCTCAAGTTACTAAATTTGCAAAAAATTTTAAAGCAAAGATAAATGTGATCTACTGATTTCATTCTAATTTTTCATTGTCCTTAAACTGGAGATAATCGCACATAAATGAAAAAACTGACCATGCTTCTACGATAAACTTGATATTTATTTCATCAGTAGATACATATTTGTAATTCATACTAACCTGATAGAGGCTTACTCTTGACATATTCACTTTTAAAGATTTTCGGATTAACTATCAATCGAAAATATCTTTAACCGATCCAAAAATTGTAATAGACTTCTTAATGAAGATAATTATGTCGAATTTGAGTTAAAGCGCAGTTTATGGAATTTTCAATCGATAGTGCGCTGCAACATGGAAACGAAGCGCTCAAAAATAGCCAGTTTGAAGAAGCTGATAGATTTTATACAGCTATACTCAAGGCCCAACCAAATCATCCCGATGCAAATCATAATTTAGGCGTTTTAGCAATACAGTTAGGAAAAACTTTACAGGCGCTTCCATTTTTTCAGAAGGCTTTAAAGGTTAACCCAACCATTGCACAATTTTGGATAAGTTATATGGGCGCTCTAATAAAACTTGATCGACTGGACGAAGCTAATGCCATGCTTAACCGTGCCATTGAAAATAACTTGCCTGGAAACCATCTTAATCGACTGAAAAAAATGTTGGGACAAATAAAACCCGATAGGTCTTATGCAACTCACAATGAGGAACCATCAAGCGAGCAAATTAAGTTTTTGACTAAACTATATGCTAAGGGAAACCTTCAAAACGCATTCGACCAAACGAAATTATTACTCGATCATTTTCCAAATTCAATTGAATTGCATAATATTTATGGCGTAATAAATATGAATTTAAATCAATTAGAAGTTGCGATCGATATATTCAATCAAGCTCTTAAAATTAAACCTAATTCAGCCGAGATTCTTTATAATTTAGGGAATGCGTTTAAAAAGGCAGGAGATAACAATAGCGCAATTCAAAATTATAAAAAAGCAGTCAAAATTCGACCAAATTTTACGGAAGCTTACGCCAATTTAGGTAACACAGAATATGAGATTGGCAATCTTGATACGGCTATGAAACTTTATACAAAAACTCTTGCAATTAAACCAAACTATCCAGAAATTTATAGCAATATTGGGAATATTTATAATGCAAAAGGTAACCGCGATAAAGCTATCAAAAACTTTAAAAAAGCAATAGCATTAAATCCAAAGTTACCGCAACCCTATTATAATTTGGGGAACGCGCTACAGGATAATGAAAAACTTGAACAAGCAATAGCCAGTTATAAAAATTCGTTACGATTAAACCCAAACAATGCACACGCACACTTTAATTTAGGAAATGCATGGCGAAAGTATGGAAAATTAAAGAAGTGCATTGAAAGTTACAAAAAAGCTTTAAAGATTGAACCAAATTATCCTGAAGTTCATAATAATTTAGGAAATGTACAAAAAACAATAGGCGACTTGAATGGCTCAAGGAAGTCGTATCAAGAAGCAATAAAAATAAAAATCAATTATGCTGAAGCCCATAAAAATCTCGGTGTTGTTTTAAATGAGCTGCGCGATTTTTCCGCTGCAATAGAAAGCTATAAAAATGCCATTCGCATCAAACCCGACTTTAATGAAGTCTACCATGATCTAGGGTCTACATTGATAAACCTAACATTTACAAAACCAGACCTGGAACTGCAACGATTAATCACGATAATCCTTGACCGCAAAACCCTAGTACGCCCAAAAGATATTTTGCCCGCTTCTATTAGCCTTTTAAAATTAGAACCAAATATCAAAATGGCTCTCCAAAACCGATTTTCAAGTGACTTACCCCATCAGCTAGAAGAACTTATTCATACGCTAGAAAAAAAGTCACTTTTATTAAAATTAATGAGTGTTTGTCCAATTTCGGATTTTCAATTCGAACAATTCCTCACTGAAATACGATCTGCACTATTAGTCTATATCGCTAAAATTTCAATTTCTCCAGAGATCCTGCACTTTCAATCCAAATTAGCACTGCAATGTTTTACCAATGAATATGTTTACCCAAAAAAACCCTCTGAAAAGCATAAACTCCAAGCATTGAAACTTTCGATTGAAAAAAAACTTTCACAAGGCCAGCAACCAAACTCTGAATCTATATTATGCCTAGCAAGTTACGAAAGTTTGGGCGATTGTAAATGGATTCACCTTCTCAAAGTGACACAAGATATTGAAGAGGTGATTTGTCGACAAGTTATTGAACCAAGCAAAGAAATAAATTTTCGATCTACTTTACCCACTCTGCGAGAAATAAATGACCCAATCTCTTCAAAAGTACAAGACCAATATGAACAAAATCCTTATCCTAGATGGGTAACATTGGGTTTAACTCGTAACCCTCTTTCAATTTCTGAATTCTTTGTTAATCAGAATTTAATGGTTGCGAATCAGAAAATTAATAAAATTAACTCGCCAAATATTTTAATTGCGGGTTGTGGTACGGGGCAACATTCGATTGGTACCGCGACACGGTTCAAAAATTGTTCAGTGTTAGCAATAGATCTCAGTTTGTCTAGCTTGGCCTATGCTAAACGAAAAACAGAAGAATTAGGGATTAAGAATATCGAATATATGAACGTTGATATCTTAAATCTAGATAAGATTGATCGAAGGTTTGACATAGTTGAGAGTTCTGGCGTCTTACATCATATGCGAGACCCAATAGCTGGGTGGAGAATTTTAACAAATTGTTTAAACTCGGGCGGATTAATGAGGATAGGATTATACAGCGCGTTAGCTAGACAGCACATCGTAAAAATAAGGGAAGAAATCCGCCGAGAAGGAATTGGATCCACTGATAGTGAAATGAAGACTTTTAGAAACCGTATAATGAATTCCAACCAGGATCATCATAGGAAGATAAAAGAGTCTTCAGATTTTTATAGTCTTAGTACACTACGTGATCTTTTATTTCATGTACAAGAACACCGTTTCACTATTCCACAATTGAAAAATGATTTAACTGATTTAGGATTGACGTTCTGTGGTTTCGAAGATCAACACTTAGTCCAAGAGTTCAAACGCATAAACACTAAAGCCAGTGACCCATATGATTTAGATAAATGGACATTTTACGAAGAAACTCATCCAACGGCATTTGCAAGAATGTATCAATTTTGGTGCCAAAAATTATCTTGAATTCTTTCCCGATAAAATATTTTACGTAAAAGCCTTGTAATTAATAAAACATTTAAAAATATTTGCGTCTCTTATTGATTAATTTAGTTGCAACAAAAAGGATCGAATGTAATACTTTTATGATGAAAATAATAGAACCATCACAGAAAAACCTTTACAAAGATACCTCGTTAAATCGGATAAACTTTAATAGAGAAGAGTTAAAAACCATTTTCAGAATTTATGGAAGAATGGTTTCTGCTGGTGAATGGCGAGATTATAGTATCTCAGCCTATTCTTCAAATGCAGTTTTCGCTGTATTTCGACATTCATGCGAAAAACCTTTATATATTATTGTAAAATCACCCAAAAAATTCAATGTGAATAGGCTTTTTTCAGTCATAGCGATGGATGGTCAAATAATTAAAACAGGAAAAGATTTGAATACTGTTTTGCAGGTTTTCAATAAAAAATTATTTAAGGTAGTGGCAAAATAAATATATTCCTAAAAATTAGTAAATTAGCCCTCATCTAACCAAGATGTTAGAGGAAAGGGTGGAATATTTGTTTCCCATAAACAATAAGAAATTGCCCCGGATGTCCAAGACTTAAGTTTGTACGCAAAATCTTGAATATGCTTATTAGGCTCAGCTTTGAATATGACCCAAAAAAACTGAATTGCCGTAAGAAACCACAACAAGGCTTCAGCCAAACCATACCCAATCAAAATTATAACAATGAATACACCACGAATCCACTTACTTTGTCTTGGATAGTAATCGGTTTGTTTATTATCATCACTCATTTATAGTCTCCTTATGACAAAAGGTGTTTTTATCCTAGTTCAGGACCAAAAAACGGTATTACATATTTACTTAACGCATAAAACTTAATAATTATCACTTCATCGATTATCATTTATATAGGATCTCATATGCGTAATTTCCACTACCCAGGAAGATCGCCGACATTCGCTACAGATGGAATGGTTGCCACATCGCATCCAATTGCATCAAAAACAGCTCTGTTGACACTTGAGAGAGGCGGAAACGCTGTTGATGCCGCAATAGCGGCGGCTCTTGTTTTGCCAATTTGTGAGCCCCAAATGACAGGATTATACGGAGATATGTTTGCGCTAGTCAAACACCCTAAATCAAAAAATATTATTGGATTAAATGGTTCTGGAAAATCCCCATCTGCACTGAATGCTGATATAGTTAGAGAAACAGGTGAGAAAAAAATTCTAGCCGATAGCCCACACTCAATAACGCTTCCAGGAGCCATCATTGGGTTTGAAACACTTGCAAATGATTACGGTCTGTTAGGTTTAGCAGAACTTTGCGCACCTGCAATACATTACGCCGAATATGGTGTCCCAGTTGCGCCACGAGTTTCTTTTGATTGGAGTAAGAGTGCCCATAACCTCTTAGGTAATGCTAGAAATCATTATTTAATTGATGGTGGTGCACCCAAACCAGGCCAAATTTTTAAAGCGCCATTACAAGCCGAAGTTCTGCGAAAAATTGCAAAATATGGGGCTAAAGGCTTTTACGATGGGGAAGTTGGTGACGATATAATAACTTCTTTGCAGAATATCGGTGGACTTCATACAAACAGTGATCTAAACCATGTGACTTGCGAATATGTGGATCCAATCAGTGCCGATTATAACGGCGTAAAACTGATTGAGATTCCACCTAATGGTCAAGGCGCAACTGCCTTACTCTTAGCAAGAATATTATCAAATTTTGACCATTCGCAACTCGATCCCCTCGGCTACGAACGTGCTCATTTAGAAGCTGAAGCTTCAAAACGCGCCTACAAAGCTAGGAATCAATTCATAGGCGATCCAAAATACTCTAGTGAGGATCTTAACAAATTTTTTGATGCCGAAAATGGATTAAAACTAGCAAAATCAATTGACTTGAAAAAAGCATCCGGTATGTTGCCGGCTCAAACAGAAGAAGTTCATCTAGATACAGTGTTGGTTACTGTTGTTGATAATAATAGATGCGCTGTATCTTTAATATTTTCAATTTTTCATCCTTTTGGATCAGGTCATGCATCAGAAAAATACGGCTTATTATTTCAGAATCGTGGCTCAGGATTCACCCTTGAAAAAAACCATTGTAATGAACTTATGGGAGGCAAACGCCCTATGCATACTATCATTCCAGCTATGGTTGAAAAAAATAGGGAACTTTTACTTGTCTATGGAGTTATGGGAGGGCAGTATCAACCAACCGGTCACGTAAGGATTCTGTCAAACTTAATTGATTACGGATTCGATATTCAAACTGCAATCGATAGTCCAAGGAGCTTTGCAGATAGTTCCGGTCTATTGGTAGAACAGGGGTATAATCAAAAAATTCTGGAAAAGTTAAATTCTATGGGTCACAAAATTAGTAGACCCGAAACGCCTCTTGGTGGAGCTCAAGGTATATTTATTGATACCTGCCAAGGATTATTAATTGGTGGGTCAGATCCAAGGAAAGACGGAATGGCAATTGGTTTTTAATTTCAGAATTGATTAATTAAGCCGATCGACATATTGATATTTACCATCCGACATTTTACCAAAGAGCTCGTGGACCTCCGGGTGATCCACAGGTTCTCCACTCTCGTCTTGCACCAGATTCTGCTCAGACACATAAGCGATATAGTAACTAGTCTCATTTTCAGCTAGTAGATGATAAAAAGGTTGATCTTTTTTTGGTCTATAATCTTCAGGAATAGAATTCCACCATTCATCAGTATTATCAAAAGTTGGATCTACATCAAAAATAACCCCTCTAAACGGATGTATTTTGTGCTTCACAACTTGCCCAATTGAAAAAACTGCTTTCCTGTTGATCATTTATTCAACCTCCTAACACTTAAATTAAACCGCCCAATCATAAAAGTCTATACAAGACTATCAATTTAGGTAGTGGTTTTAATCATAATTGTCTATACGATTTATAATTATTTCATAAAGAGGAAACCTAGTGCGATTAATTCTAGTATTATTTTTAATCATGTTCGGCGCATGCAGCATGATACCCCAAAAAAAAGTATTGCAAGATAATGCATGTAATTTAATCGAAAGCAAACGGTCTTGGAAGCGCGCCGTTTTGAAGACACACCAAAAATGGGGTGTCTCGCCTGAAATGCAATTATCGTTTATATTAACTGAGTCGAACTTTCGTCCAAGAGCAAAAACCCCAAAGACATACTTTCTTGGAGTTTTTCCCACTGGAAGGTTATCATCGGCGTTTGGATATGCTCAAGCGATAGACTCAACCTGGGAAACCTACCAAAAACAATCGGGAAATAGATTTTCTAGTCGAACCAACTTTAGTGACTCTGTCGATTTTATCGGCTGGTACGCAAATGAAACAACCAAAAAACTTCAAATAAAAAAGTCCGATGTGTTTAATCAATATTTGGCATATCATCAGGGACATAGAGGTTATGAGCGCGGAGCTTACAAAGAAAAACTCAATTTAATTGAAGTCGCTCGGAAAACTGAAAAAAATGCGTTGAAATACGGGTCTCAATTACAAAATTGTCTTTAAATATCATCTATAGAATATAATTATAACATTTTTTCGGTGGATAGGAACGACTCTAAGTGGGAAATATCTACCGGATCTAGAAGTCCAACTGAACTAAGCCATAAATTTGCATCAGAAAGTTTGTCAAAATTTACTTTACACAATTTTTTTCTTCCATGCTTTACTTGATGAATTAATTCGCATTGCAAGATAATTTTAATATGCTTTGATGCTAACGCGATACTCAAATTAGTTTTTTCTGCTATTGTTCCGACGGTCATATCTTGAGAAACAAGGAGTGACATAATAAGCCTCCTATGTTTATTCGAAAGGCAAAAAAAAATTTTATCCAAGTTGTCATTTAGAATTTTCGACATTTCCAATTTTTGAAATTTTGTACCACTTTCAATTCAATTTAATTCAAAAAATTTCAACGTTCAACTAAGTGGTTGAATATTTTTGCTGTAATCTTAACTATCAATTTCAAATCACCCTTTCAAGATAAAAATTTTTTAAAAGTTATGTTTTGTTTTTTTGATTTAAAATCAATTGCTTATATCTAGTCAATCTTTGTATTTATGTGTTGACTATCTTAACAGTAATTAATAGATTGAAGGCTAGTTTTTTTATACGTCAATAAATTTGAGAATAACAAAGTAAATCTGCAGAAAGCAAAAATGACATCGCCGTCGGCAGGAAAAGATAAGTTAAAAAAGCTTCAAGAAAAAATCTTGTTAGCAAGAGAGAGTGAAAATACTGTTATAAAACCTCACAGTCACAAAAGTATTAGCTACGTTTGGAGAATGGTTTTAGAATTGGTTATAGGGATGATTTTTGGTTTTGCAATCGGCTATGGGTTTGATCACTGGTTGGGAACAGCGCCGATTATGATCATTGTAATGTCGCTACTTGGGTTTGGCGCTGGTATTAGAACTATGATGCGAACAGCAGCAGAGTACACTTCAATGGAAGAAAAAGGGACAGGAGAAGGATAAATTGAAAGACCCTAATGAAAGTCAATTCAATATTCACCCAATGGAGCAGTTCATCATTGAACCTATCCTCTCTGGCACCGAAGGTTTGCAATGGTATTCATTTACCAATCAGGCATTATGGATGTTAATTAGTCTTGTGGCTATTGGCACATTGTTTATCTTTGGAATAAGAAAAAATGAAGTTGTACCGGGACGGTTGCAATCAATAGCAGAAGTGCTGTATTCATTTGTCAGGAAGATGGTGTTAGATATTGCTGGGCCAGAGGGCTTAACTTACTTTCCTTACATTTTTACCTTGTTTATTCTTATTCTATTCGGAAATGTTTTAGGGTTACTCCCATATAGTTTTACTACCACGAGTCATATAGCAGTAACCGGAATACTTGCGGTTGCGGTATTTGTTTCTGTAACAGTTCTAGGCTTTATAAAAAATGGAATTAAGTTTCTTGGACTGTTTTGGATATCAAGTGCACCGATAGCCTTAAGACCGGTTTTATTAGTTATTGAAATAATATCATATTTTGTTAGACCAGTTAGCCACTCGATTAGATTAGCGGGCAACATGATGGCTGGACATGCAGTGATAAAAGTCTTTGCTGGCTTTGCAGGAGCGTTAGGAGTAGGAGCAGTAGCTCCTATCATTGCAATAATGGCCGTTTACGGTCTAGAAATGTTAGTTGTAGTAATACAAGCCTATGTTTTTACAATTTTAACGTGCGTATACTTGAATGATGCGCTTCATCCAGGACATTAACTTCAGAAAAGGAAAAACTAATGGAAGGTAATATAGTAGAGATGGGTAAATTTATCGGTGCGGGTCTAGCTTGTACTGGAATGGGAGGAGCAGCGGTTGGTGTTGGACACGTCGTTGGAAACTTTCTCGCCGGGGCATTAAGAAATCCCAGTGCAGCACCAGGACAGACAGCGACGATGTTTATCGGAATAGCGTTTGCGGAAGCTCTTGGGATTTTTAGTTTCCTTGTAGCTCTTCTGCTAATGTATGCGTAAAGTCTATTGAAATTTAATTTTTAATTAAGTTAGGCTGGAGAAATGGCTACAAATAATAATACTGAGGCATCCTCTGGAGGAATGCCTCAGCTCGATTTTAGTACGTTTCCAAATCAAGCGTTTTGGCTTGTTTTGACCCTGGTATGCTTGTTCTTGATGGTTAGACTTCTAATTATACCAAGAATGGACAATATTTTAGCTAACAGACGAAAAGTAATTGAAGAAGATTTGGTTGGTGCTGAAAAATTTCGAGAAGCGGCAGAAGAGCTTGCAAAATCTATTACAGAAGAAGTTGATCAAGCCCAGGTTCGCGCCACTGATATAATACTTAAAAGTAAAGAAAAAATTAAAGAAAATCGTCAACAGGGTTTCGACGAAGCGGCAGAAATTACCGACACGTTGCTAGCAGATTCTGAAAAAACAATTAAAAAAATGAAAAAAGAAGCAAACAAACAAATTGAAAAAATATCGTCTGAACTTGCGCCTGAAATTGTTAGTAAATTTTCAGTAAAAAAGTAACTAACGCAATCTATTGAGAGAGAAAAATGATATTGTTTTACCTAAAGAAAATTTTTTCGCTTGCGTGCAGCTCGGTTTTAATTTCAATGTTTTTGTGGAAAAGTTCGTTTGCCGCTTCAGACGCATCAGCATTTAGTCTTAACAATACTGACTTTGTAGTTTTAATCGCTTTTATCGCATTTGTAGGATTACTACTGTACCTGAAAGTTCCCACAAAAATCGCGGATCTTCTTGACAATAGGTCAAAAGCTATAAGGGACGAAATAAATAATGCAAACCTGATCTTGGAAGAATCTAAAACAACACTTGCCGAACTTGAAAGAGAACATAAAATTAATATCAAAAAAGCCAAGCAAATATTGGTCGATGCAGAAACTGAAGCAAAAGATATTTTAACTGAGGCAAAAAAAGAGATTAGGCTTTCCATTGAGAGGAAAGTCAAATTAGCGCAGGATCAAATAAAAGCAACCGAAGAGTCAGTTATTAAGAGCATGAAAGACCAAGCCATAGATAAAGCGGTTGAACTTGCTGAAAAAGAACTTTTAAACAAAAAAGTATTAAAAACCGATGACAGAAGTATTGAACGATCTTTAAACGATTTTAAAACTGGCTTCAAAAAATTGTGATGCAGATTATGAAAATTTTCAAGTAAGAGAAAATTTTAATCTTAAATAACCAAAATGTGCAACAAACTTATTTATTCTATGGAATTGAGTTTGCTATTAAGACTCAATTTAAATGCGTTTTAGCTCTTTAGAGGAACCAATGACAAAAAAATTCAAAGTACTTGGAATCGGGAACGCAATGATAGACATCCTCATAATGCAAACTGATGAATTTTTGTCAAAACAAAATATTAAAAAGGGTGTCATGCAACTTGTAGACCTTCAAAGAGCTAAAGATTTATATAAGAATTTTGGAACTGCCACAGAAGTTTCAGGAGGTTCCGGGGCTAATACAATTTATGGTTTAGCTTCACTTGGGACTACCACTTGCTACATTGGTAAAGTAAAAGATGACTTTCTTGGCAATCGATTCAAATCAGATTTAGAGAATATGAATATCCATTATCAAACAAAACTTGCTAAAAAAGATGTTCAAGATGAAACTGGTAGGTGCATAGTTTTCATTACTCCGGATGGAGAGCGATCAATGAATACCTACCTCGGTGTGACAGAATACCTCCACGAAGACGACATAGATTCTGAAAGTATAATGCAGTCTGAATGGATATACTTGGAAGGCTATCGTTTTGATGGACCAAGTAGTGAGCTAGCTTTTGCTAAAGCAATCAAAGTCGCTAAAAAAAATTCATGTAAGGTCGCGTTAACACTTTCTGATCCATTTTGCGTCGAACGTAACATCATCGCGTTTAAAAAAATAATCTCAAATGATGTCGATCTACTTTTTTGCAATGAGGCAGAGCTTAAATTACTTTATAACACAGTTGACCTAAATGATGCAGTTCGACAAAGCTCAAATGACGTTCAATTGCTGGTCTGCACGTTAGCAGAAAAAGGAGCCATTGTTTCAGAAAGAGGAAATATTTTTTCAATACCTACGGGCAAAACAACTGCTATAGACACAACTGGGGCAGGAGATTTATTTGCAGCCGGTTTCTTACACGGTATGACAAAGAAAAAAAATATAACTATTTGTGGTCAGATGGGTAATTTAGCGGCATCTGAAATTATTAGCCACGTTGGTGCACGCCCACAAGAAAGTTTACGTGTCATATTCGATAAACAAAATTTTGGATAATGAGAAAATTTTAATTAATTTTTTGTTGCTAGCTTAAATACATCCTCCAATGCTGGCTCAGAAGTTGCTATATCTCCTATGGGAAGACCTCTGTTCCTACAAAAATCAATTAATTGTTCAGTCGAAATTAACGACCTGTCAAAAGTTAGTTCAAGTGATCCATCAACTCGAATTGTAGGTTTAACTGACTTAGGAAAAATAGGTATTTTCTTAATTGGTCCAGTTGGATAAATTATTAGCACTTTATTTTTTACCTTGGATAACAAAACGCTTGTTTTACCATATTCAACTAAATTGCCCTTATTCAAAATACCTATTTCATCACATACTTTTTGAGCCTCTTCTAAATAATGCGTTGTCAAAATAATTGTCGTCCCTAATTTACGAAGTTCGAAAATATAGTCCCATAACATCTCTCTAAGTTCAATATCAACACCAGCCGTTGGTTCATCTAAAATCAGAATACGAGGGCTATGCACCACCGCTTTCGCAATTAACAATCTTCTTCGCATACCTCCAGACAATGAACGTGCATAAGCATTTTTTACGTCGCTTAAACCAACCTTATTTAGTATTTCTAACGTATTCCTCTTGGATTTTGGAACGCCAAAGAGACCTGCTTGGATTTCTAAAGCCTCTCTTGGCGTTAAAAACGGATCTAGATTCAATTCCTGCGGAACTAATCCCAAACACGATCTAGAAATTTCAGGACTCTTATCTTGGTCATAACCCCAAATAGAAATTGAACCGCTTGATTTTTTTGTAAGACCCGCAATCATATTTATTAAGGTTGATTTGCCGGCTCCATTAGGTCCGAGAAGCCCAAAAATGGATCCTTTGGAAATTTGTAAAGATAATAAATTTAATGCTTTTTGTTTATTTTTTTTGCCATCAACGTTGTAACTTTTTGATACTCCTGTTATTTGTAAGGCATGACCCACGAAACTTACCTTTTTTTATCTACAAACTTTTTATGAAATTATTGATCGAAAACGTTGCTCTTGTTACACTATTTAAAAATCAAATTTTACTCAACCACTAAAAATATTTAAAGTAGAAAAAGGCACCTAATGAACTTCCCTCCTAAAGAAATTGAAGAAATCAACAGTTTGAAAGTAGCCTGTAAAGGAAGTTCAACAAACATGAGTGAGGGTCATCCAAAAGTCTGGTTAAAAATTCCACCGAATGAAGGAAGTATTACCTGCCCATATTGTGAAAAGAAATTCATATTAAGGATTAAAGATTAAATTTGTACAATTTTTGACATATAATAAAGATAATTGAAACTAGCTTCATGGAAAACGTATTTGGAGACGGCCACAGACTACATTTAATTGATGGATCAGGTTTTATTTTTAGGGCCTACCACGCACTCCCTCCACTTACTCGTTCTGACGGTCTACCGGTTGGAGCAGTGGCTGGTTTTTGCAATATGATTTATCGTTTAATCGATAATAATAAAGGATTTGATGCACCAACTCATTTAGCAGTAATCTTTGACCATAAAAGCAAAACGTTCAGGTCACAAATTTATCCAAAATATAAGGCAAATCGTCCTCCAGCACCAGAAGATCTAATTCCTCAGTTCGATCTAATAAAAAAGGCAACTGAAGCGTTCGGGTTACCTTCAATCGAAGTTAAAGGGTTTGAAGCAGACGATATAATCGCTTCTTACGCTGTAAAAGCGCGTAAATTGGGTGCATCAGTTACTATTGTTTCATCAGATAAAGATTTAATGCAATTGGTCGGCAATGGTATTTCAATGTACGATTCAATGAAGAACAGAACTATCAATATTAAAGAGGTAATGGATAAATTTGGTGTAGGCCCCGATAAGGTAATCGACGTGCAATCCTTAGCGGGAGACAGCGTCGACAACGTACCCGGTGCGCCTGGTATTGGCATCAAAACAGCCGCCCAACTAATAAACGAATTTGGTGATTTAGATGCTCTCTTGGAACGAGCCAATGAAATCAAACAACCTAAAAGAAGGCAAACTCTTGTCGAAAATGCTGATCAAATAAAAATTTCTCGTGAACTAGTAACTTTGAGAACTGATGCACCATTACCGTTTGCTTTTTCAGAGTTAGAAAAAAAAGCTTTTGAACCAGACATCATAATTAATTTCACGTCAAAAATGGAATTCAGGGCATTAACCGAACGCATAAAAAAAAATTTAGACATTCATATTGTCCCAAATTATTTTGGAGAAATGCAAACCAACATTGGTTGTATGAGTCAAACAGAAAAATACATTGAGACCATACAACAAAAACCGTATTCTAACTATTCAATTATTAACACTAAAAAGCAACTTCAAGAATGGTCTGACAAAATTCTTGAACGTGGATATTTTGCAGTTGATACAGAAACGACCTCTCTGAACGAACTTGAAGCTGAATTAGTTGGAATATCAATATCAATTGATCCTGGAAATTCGGCTTATATTCCGATAGCTCATAAACAAAGTGATCAGTCTTTTGAAGCATTATTTGATAAAACTAATCACGCTCCAATGCAACTCGATGAATCTGATATTTTTGCAGTATTCAAACCATTATTAGAGTCGGATTGTATTTTAAAAATAGGTCAAAATATTAAATATGATATGAAAATACTTGCTGGGATAGGAATTACTCTAACTTGCATAGACGATACTATGCTAATGTCTTATGCTCTGCACGGCGGATTACATCGGCATAACATGAATACTCTCTCAGAGCTGTACTTAAATCATGCGCCCATCAAAATACAATCGTTAATTGGGACTGGAAAAAATGTAAAAACTTTTGATACAATACCGATAGAAATAGCAGCGCCTTATGCTGCCGAAGATGCAGATATTACTTTGCGACTTTGGCTTATTTTTAAACTAAAATTACCAAAAAATAGCATGCTTCAAGTCTATGAAAGCATGGAACGACCTATGATCGATATTTTGGCAAAAATGGAATTAAAGGGAATTTCGATAAATAGTGCACTTTTAAATAACATGTCAAACTCCTTAGCTTTGCGACTAATCAAATTAGAAAAAAAGATACACGATCTGGCTGGAAGAAAATTCAACGTTGGGTCTCCAAAACAATTGGGAGATATTTTATTCGTCGAGATGGCGCTTCCAGGCGGGAAAAAAAATAAAAATGGATCATTCGCTACTAGTGCTGATATTTTAGAAAGTATTGCAGCAAGTGGAAACACATTTGTAGAACAAGTTTTGGAGTGGCGCCAAATGGCAAAACTTAAATCAACCTACACTGATGCATTGAGAGATCACATAAATTCAAGAACAAAAAGAGTTCATACCTCATATATTATATCTGGAGCATCTACTGGTCGCCTTTCATCTGCGGAACCGAATCTGCAAAACATTCCGGTCCGAAGTGAAGAAGGAAAGCGTATCCGCCAAGCCTTTATCGCCAAGAAAGGTCACAAACTTGTAAGTTTGGATTATAGTCAAATTGAATTGAGGATACTGGCTCATATAGCCAATATACCAAGTTTAAAGATTGCTTTTGCAAATAACGTGGATATTCATTCTTTAACCGCCTCTGAAATGTTTAATGTGCCCCTAAATGAAATGACTCCAGATATAAGAAGAAGAGCAAAAGCAATAAATTTTGGCGTAATTTACGGAATATCAGCGTTTGGTTTAGCCAACAATTTACGAATCCCAAGAGAGGATGCAAAAGCATTCATAGACACATACTTTGAAAGATTCCCACAAATAAAAGAATATATGGAATCAACTATAAATTTTGCGAAAAATAATAACTTCGTAGAGACTCTTTTTGGTCGAAGAATTCATACACCAAATATAAACAGTAAAGGTCATGCATCTGGTTTTGCGCAACGAGCCGCCATCAATGCACCGATTCAAGGATCTGCAGCGGATATCATAAGACGAGCTATGATTCGAATACCCAAAAAGTTAAAGGCCAACTTTTTATCAGCAGACATGCTTCTACAGGTCCACGATGAATTAATTTTCGAAGTACCAATCAAAGAAGTCAAAAGCACGTCAATTCTAGTTAAAGGAATTATGGAGACTGCTTGTGAACCGCTCGTCAAACTTGATGTTCCACTGGTAGTAGAAATTGGAGTCGGTGACAATTGGTCAGAAGCACACTAACCCAATATTTTAGTTTAACTTGACATAAAACTTGTTTTTGTACCTAACCCTCAAACAATTTCTTTAATTTTGTCTTCAATAGATTTTAAACGGGCTTTTTCAGAATGACGCACAACAACGTTAGTACCGTGGACACCATCGCGATTAAATGGATACGAGCCTATACTGCCATCGGGAAAATTTGCTGCGATAATTTCTAAGTTTTTTGCAATCTCGCTCTCAGGCCTTAAAAATCTTACTGAAACTGATAATAAAGGTCGACCTCCAACTAAAGACGGAATAACCGACTCCACCATGGCTCGAAAAATTGATGGGACTCCAGCCATAACGTAAACATTATCTAAAAAGAAACCTGGGGCTTTAGAGATCGGGTTGTCGATTAATGATGCTCCGTCTGGAATTCTAGCCATTCTAAGTCGCGCTTCATTTAATGACTTTTCACCATCACTATAGTAGGTGCTCAAAATTCTTTTTGCGTCATCTCGTACATTAATATCTACTTTGAAAGCATTAGCTATTGCATCTGCCGTAATATCATCATGAGTTGGTCCAATCCCCCCACTTGTAAAAAGATATTTGTGACAAACTCTCAAGGCATTTACCGCTGACACGATAGCAGAATTAGAATCAGGTACTACCCGGACCTCAGATAAGTTTATACCCACCTCGGTCAGTCTTGTTGCGATAAACTGCGTGTTGAGATCTTGTGTTCGGCCAGACAAAATTTCATCACCAATAACGAGCATGGCCGCTGACGGTTGTGATATATTCTTGTCTACTAAAGCCATTCAGACTCTCTATTCTCATCCTTCGTTTATTTTTAACGTTTAAAGCACTTTTAGCCAACGTTTTTTACCAACTATATTAATTTATACGACCCTACTCTACTCATCATCAGATATTATCTTAATCTAAATTATCAATCGTGGCATAACAATTACATTAAGGTTAGTAAATTATTCAAAGTCTTTCCATATTAATTATTTTTCTGTTAATTAACATAGATCATTTGCAAAAATTAAAATTTTATTATATGCGCAACGCATATGTAAAAAATATTTTTAAAGAGACACCAGCGTGGGCCCAATCCGAGTAAATACAGATGGAATCAGAATACATTCTCGAGATGAATTTCGAGGAATGAGAAAAGCTTGCGGCGTTGCTGCAGAAACTTTGGATATGATAAGTGAACATATAGCGCCAGGTATATCGACGGATAAGTTGGATCAGCTTTGCCATGAATTTATGATTAAAAACAAAGCAATTCCAGCAACACTGGGATACCGAGGGTTTCCAAAATCTTGTTGCATATCAATCAATCACGTAGTTTGCCATGGAATTCCAGGAAAAAAAGTATTAAAAGACGGTGACATTTTAAATATTGATGTAACTTGTATTGTAGACGGATGGTATGGCGATACAAGTAGAATGTACGTTGCGGGTCAACTACAAAGGAAAGCCGCGAGATTGATTGAGGTAACCCATGAATCCCTTATGAGAGGGATTAGTGTAGTAAAGCCTGGCAACACGTTTGGAGACATTGGGGCTGCAATACAACAATTTGTTGAATCAAAAAAAATGTCTGTAGTTAGAGACTTTTGTGGACACGGACTCGGCGAAGTTTTTCACTCAGCCCCAAATGTACTTCATTACGGGTCTCCAGGCACTGGACCTGAACTAGAACCAGGGATGTTTTTTACAATTGAACCAATGGTAAATCTTGGTAAACCCGACACAAAAATTCTTGCTGACAATTGGACTGCTGTAACTAAAGATAAATCGTTATCAGCTCAATTCGAGCATTCAATTGGTGTTACTGAGACCGGGTTTGAAATTTTTACGTTGTCGCCAAAAGGTATTTTTTATTCACCTCAAAATACCGATTAAACTGCATAATGATAATATCTCACAGCAACAAATTTATATTTATTAAACCAAGAAAAGTGGCGGGAACTACCATTGAACTTAAATTATCTCCTTTTTTGGAAGCTGGCGATTATGCAACGTCAATAGAACCTCATGAGGAACACTTAAGATCTGTAAAACCAGGAGTACTAGTTGGTAAAATTCGTGGGAAAAGTAAATTTAGAGTCTTACTTTCATTAAGAGACCACTCTACCCTAAAAAAGGCTTTTCTAGCAATGGAACAAAAAATTCAAAATTATTTTGTTATAACAGCTTGTAGAAACCCATGGGACAGAGCTGTATCTCAGTTCTTTTGGTCGTATAGAAAAAAGAATATTCTTCAGGAAAATTTTTTATATCAGAAAACTGAATTTAATCGGTTCACCCAACACTATGGACCTAAAAATTGGATCAACCTTTTTTATGGTCGAAAAAGGCAAAGACGGCTTAACAGTTCCCATCTTTACACGATAAAGAACCAAATAATTGCCAACTATGCGATTCGGTTCGAACACTTAGAAGAGGATTTTGATGAACTAAAAACAATTTTAGGCTTTTCAAAAGACCAGAGATTCAATAATTTCAACACTAAATCAACTTTTAGATCAAAAGAAAGTAGGACATGGCAAAAATTCTACGAAAAAGACACGATTGAGCTAGTAAGGAAATGTTGCGCTGACGAAATCCATTGTTTCAACTATAATTTCGAGGGAAACTCCAAACTCACTGGTCCTCATTTGAAGGCATTCGCGGACTAACTTTAATTTCGACCGTGGCAATATTTAAATTTTTTTCCTGAACCGCAAGGACACTGAGCGTTCCTACTTACCCGCCCCCAATTTTTTTTGTCAAAATCCCTTTCGTTGTTTGTCTTCTTTGCCCCAGATTGATTAGAATTTAAACTTTGCTCGGCATCAACTACTTGAACAAAAGAAATGAACTTAGTAACTTGCCCCCGCAGTCTTTGTAGTAAATTATCAAAAAGAGAAAATGCTTCTGATTTATACTCATTTAATGGATCTTTTTGGGCGTAGCCCCTAAAACTTACAACTGTTCTCAAATGTTCTAGAGTTAAAAGGTGGTCTTGCCAGCCCTTGTCTATAGTCTGAAGTACAACTTGTTTTTCAATTTTTCTCATTACCTCCGCACCATAAAGTCCTACTTTTTGAGCCATATGCATATCCGAAGCTTCAACTATTCGTGATGCTATAACGTCTGAGTCAATTCCATCTTCCTCTGTCCAATCTGCAATTGGTAAAACTAATCCTAAATTATTCTTCAATTCATTATCTAATTCACTAGTTCGCCACTGTTCTATATATGCGTCTTTTGGTAAATAAGTTAGGACTAAATCATCGATGACATCATGTCTCATATCGCTAACAATTTCTGATAAATCCTCTGCATGCATTATATCTCGTCGTTGCGAAAAAATTGCTTTCCTTTGCTCATTCATTACATCATCGTATTTAAGGATATTTTTTCTAATATCAAAATTCCTTGCCTCAACTTTGCTCTGTGCGCGCTCAAGCGCCTTGTTAACCCAAGGATGTGCAATACTCTCTCCTTCTTTCATTCCAAGTTTAGATAACATCGAGTCTAATTTTTCTGAGCCAAAAATTCTCATCAAATCATCCTCTAAACTAAGAAAAAATACTGTTCGACCAGGATCACCTTGGCGACCAGAACGACCCCGTAGCTGATTGTCAATTCGTCTACTTTCATGACGTTCTGTAGCTAGGACAAACAAACCCCCAGCTTCAATAGCACTATTCTTATTCAACGCTACAGCATCTTCAATAGTTTTTCTGATAATTCCCGGATTTTCGGTTTGATGATTCTCTTCCAAAGCTGCGTTTACTCTCATCTCAACATTACCTCCCAGCTGAATATCAGTTCCCCTACCAGCCATATTGGTAGCGATTGTTACAGCACCCGAAACTCCGGCGTTTGCAATTATTTGAGCCTCTTGTTCGTGATATCGAGCATTTAATACCTGATGGGGTATCTCCGCCTCTTTTAAAATTTTTGAAATAATTTCTGACTTCTCAATTGATGTTGTTCCCACCAGTGTCGGTTGTCCTTTTTGATATGCAGCTTCAATTTCGTTAGCAACCGCTTCATATTTTTCTTTTGTAGACCTAAACACCTGATCATCTTCATCTTTGCGTGTCACAGGTTTATTGGTCGGAATTTCAACAACACCTAAGTTATAGATTTCAAGAAACTCCTCTTGTTCCGTTAATGCCGTTCCAGTCATACCCGCAAGTTTCTCATAAAGTCTGAAATAATTTTGGAATGTTACTGATGCAAGCGTTTTATTTTCTGATTGAATGTCAACATTCTCTTTTGCCTCAATTCCTTGATGCAACCCATTAGATAACCGTCTACCTGGCATCATACGACCTGTGAATTCATCGATAAGAATTACTTGATTATTTTTAACAATATAATCTTTGTTTTTTACAAATAATTTATGAGCAAGAAGGCCTTGGCTTATATGATGAACAAGTGTGGCACTTTCTGGATCATATAAAGTTAAATCATCTCTTAATAATTCAAGATCTTTCAGCTTTTCCTCGACAAAGTCATTACCCGAGTCTGTCAAGTTAGCGCCTCGGCTTTTCTCATCAATCTCATAATGAGACTCTTGTAAAATTGGTATTAATTTATCTATTTCTTTATAGAGTTCAGATCGATCTTCGGTTGGACCAGAAATAATTAATGGTGTTCTAGCTTCATCAATCAAAATGCTATCTACTTCATCAACAATTGCAAAATATGGTTTTCTTTGATTAAGATCATCGAGATCCGATTTCATATTATCCCTAAGATAATCAAACCCCAATTCATTATTTGTTGCGTAAGTTATATCAGCGTTATATGCCTCTTTTTTTAAACTCTCGTCCATTTCAGGGAACACTGCACCAACTGTTAATCCCAAAAATGCATAAATTTTACCCATCCATTCAGAATCTCGTCTGGCTAAATAATCATTTACTGTTACAACGTGGACGCCTTTTTGTAACAGGGCGTTTAAGTAAACTGGTAATGTTGCTGTTAATGTTTTCCCCTCCCCAGTTTTCATCTCTGAAATGTAACCATTATGGAGAAATACACCGCCCATGAGCTGAACGTCGAAAGGTCTTAAGCCTAGGGATCTTATCGAGGCCTCTCGCACGACAGCGAACGCTTCGGGAAGTAAAGTGTCAAGAGTATCGTCTTTGGTTAACCTATCCTTAAACTCACCTGTTTTCGCTTTTAGCTCTTCATCTGAAAGTTTTGATATGTTACTTTCAAACAAATTTATCTGTTCAATCGTTTTTTCAATGGATTTAAGTTTTCGATCATTCTCTGATCCAAAGATTTTTTTTGCTATCCGTCCCAAACCCAGCATAACTCTTTTAATCCTCAATTATTAATCAGAACTTGCGTTTCTAAACTTTTTCGAAAAAAGTCGGCTCATTTCACTGTTACAATTCATTTAAATACGTTATTGTGTAGAAAACAATACAATTAATATTCATGCTGCATTAAACTGAAATTTCATGGTATTCAAGGACGAATATACTTTTAATATTGCTAAACTATCCAACTGAATAAATAGTATAAATTGAGAGGCTAATAGGAAAATGAATTATATTAAAAAAATTAAAATCGTAACCATCCTAATTATACTTATTTCAACGTTGCCAGCAAAAACTGAAACTTACAATGCAAAAACAACCTTAGCAGAAGTAAATGAAAAAAAAATTACTCTAGGGCATGTAATAGCAGCAGTAGCCAGATTACCAAAAGAATATGTTGATTTAGAGCCAAGTTAC
>MDTB01123818.1_pt1 | contig 21546 bp, 21 predicted proteins | sample 811161 | NCBI WGS metagenome assembly MDTB01 (sample SAMN05326650, study PRJNA326480) | marine metagenome | isolation source: seawater | place: Mediterranean Sea | collected 2009 | reverse complement strand
TTATGTTTTTGAATATGTCTATCCTCCGTCAGTGATGGAAGAAAAATCAGAACCCAATAGATCTCAGATCGTTGTTTTGTTCTTTATATTTGGAGCCGTTTTAGGAGTAATTATTGTTTTGTTTAGGTATTATTTCTTTGAAGAGAAAAATGCAGCAGAAAAATAAATAGTTAAGATAAGATACAGATTATTATCATTTGTCAGAAGAAATTACTTTAAAATTTAAGTAAAAAATTTATAACAAATTTAAAAAAGAGTAGATAAAAAATGAAGAAAAAAGCTTTAATTACTGGCGTAACTGGGCAGGATGGTTCTTATTTAGCTGAGTTTTTATTGGAAAAAGGCTATGAAGTTCATGGTATAAAACGTCGTTCGTCGTTACTCAATACAGAACGAATTGACCATATTTATGAAGATCCGCATACAATGAATCAAAACTTTGTTCTCCATTACGGTGATCTTACAGATTCTTCAAATCTTACTCGTATTATTTCAGAGGTAGCTCCAGATGAAGTTTATAACCTTGGTGCTCAGTCCCATGTAGCAGTTAGTTTCGAATCGCCAGAATACACTGCTAATGTTGATGCAATAGGCACACTTCGAGTATTAGAGGCTATCCGCTTTTTAGGGTTTGAGAAGAAAACAAAATTTTATCAAGCGTCAACATCAGAACTTTATGGTCTAGTTCAGGAAACACCTCAAAAAGAAACCACTCCATTTTATCCTCGCTCGCCATACGCGGTGGCAAAGCTTTATGCCTACTGGACAACGGTTAACTATCGTGAAGCATATGGCATGTTTGCATGTAATGGTATTTTATTTAATCACGAGTCGCCCCGCCGTGGTGAGACCTTTGTTACGCGTAAAATCACTAGAGGATTAAGCAACATTGCTCAAGGATTAGAAAAATGTCTATTCCTAGGTAATATGGATGCATTAAGAGACTGGGGGCATGCAAAGGACTTTGTAAGAATGCAATGGATGATGCTCCAACAGGAAAAACCAGAGGACTTTGTAATTGCAACAGGTGTTCAATACTCAGTAAGGCAATTCGTTGAGTTGTCAGCTAAAGAGTTAGGTATAGAAATTGAATTTACTGGAAAAGGTAACTCTGAAAAAGGTATTGTAAAATCAATCATTGGTGACAATGCGCCAGCTCTTCACGTGGGGGATGTGATTATTCAGGTTGATTCGCGTTACTTTAGACCTGCTGAGGTAGAAACATTGATAGGCGACCCATCAAATGCTAAAAATAAGTTAGGATGGACTCCAGAAATTACAGTTCAAGAAATGTGTGCTCAAATGGTCAAAGAAGATTTGAAGTTAGCAAAGCAGACCCAATTGCTAAATGAAAACGGCTACAATATTTTCATCCCTTCAGAAGTCTAATAATGATTAAAGTTTTTATTGCTGGGCATCGGGGAATGGCGGGATCTGCAATTAGTAGACAACTTGCACTTAGTAATGTTGAAGTCGTAACGGCTAGCAGAGATGATCTTGATCTGACTAATCAAACACAGGTCGAATCTTTTTTCGAAAATAAAAAGGTTGATCAAGTATATTTGGCTGCCGCCAAAGTAGGTGGTATTTTTGCTAATAGCACTTACCCGGCCGATTTTATATATGAAAACTTAATGATTCAAAATAATATTATTCATAGTTCCTTTAGGTCGGGCGTGATGAAGTTATTATTTCTTGGATCTTCGTGTATTTATCCTAAGTTATCTGTGCAACCAATGTCTGAAAAAGATTTATTAAGTGGGCATCTTGAGCCCACTAACGAACCCTACGCTATAGCAAAGATTGCAGGCATAAAATTATGTGAGAGTTATAACAGGCAATATGGAGTCGATTATAGGAGTATTTTACCTACAAACCTTTATGGTCCGGGAGATAATTATCACAACGAAAATAGTCATGTAATTCCTTCTTTAATTAAGAGATTTCATGAAGCGAAACAAAATAGTGCCTCTGAAGTAGTTGCATGGGGAACTGGGGAAGCTTTCAGAGAATTTTTACATGTCGACGATATGGCACGAGCAGCTGTTCATGTTATGAATCTAGATACTGAATCAGTTAAAACAAAAACCACTCCAATGTTGTCACATTTTAATGCAGGTTCTGGAGCTGACTGTAGTATTAAAAAGTTAACTGAAATGATAGCAGAAGTTGTTGGATTTACTGGAAAGATTAGATGGGACACATCAAAACCGGATGGCGCTCCACAAAAACTTATGAACAGTGATGTTTTAAAATCAACGGGTTGGAGCCCCAAGATTGAGCTTAAAGACGGTTTGAGGCACGCATATCGATGGTTTTTAGATAATTTCGAAGTTCTTCGTAAATAATTGTCTAAATGAAGTTCCCTAATATTATGAATAAAACCTTCATAAGTGGATGGTATGATAAACGAAAGGATACCACCATAAGAGAGATGGCAGAAACAATGAAACTCGCAGTATACTTTAAAGTTAAGCCAATCTTTGATGCACCAAAAGTAAGTTTAAAAAGTTCTTGGACGAAATTTGTATTAGAGGCTTTGAAAAAAATTCTCAACTAATCTTATGATTTCTAGCCCTATAGACTTTAATAATAAAACTATTCTTATCACAGGAGGCGCTGGATTTATTGGAAGCAATTTGGCATTTTATTTTCAAGAAAATTATCCAGATTCTCATATAGTTGTGTTCGACTGCTTCAGAAGTGAGGAAACTTTTACTAACGGAAGCTTGCTGAGTTTCGGACATTATAAAAATTTAGTTGGTTTTAATGGCAATGTTATATGTGGGAATATAAACACAAAAGCAGACATAAAATTACTAGATAGATATAATTTTGATTTTATTTTTCACCATGCGGCAGTTTCAGATACGCGAGTGTATGACCAAGAGATTATAATGAGAACAAATGTTAATTCATTTTATGACTTGCTCAATAAAGCCAAAATCGATAAAGCGGTAATGGTATATGCTAGCTCTGCCGCTACTTATGGCAGCTTACCTTCCCCGCAAATTGTGGGCAAGGAAAGTCCTGAAAACCCATACGGTTTTAGCAAATATATTATGGATCAAATTGCCTTAAATTATAGTCAAGGTAATCCTGATATGACGATTGTTGGTTTAAGATACTTTAATGTCTATGGGTCACGTGAATACTACAAGGCAAAAACCTCATCTATGGTGATTCAATTAGGTCATCAAATACTTGATGGTAAGTCTCCACGCCTATTCGAAGGATCAGATCAAATATTTCGAGACTTCATTAATATTGAAGATGTAATTCAAGCAAATATCAAAGCCTGTAATCCCAAACAAAATGGTATTTATAACATTGGCACTGGCATACCTAGAAGTTTTAAAGATATCGCTGATATTTTGCAGCAAGAATTAGGCGAAAATTTTGACATTGACTACATTCCAAACCCTCATGAAGGTTACCAAATGAATACACAAGCAGATATCAGTACCTCTCGAATAAATTTAGGTTTTGATCCATCTATTAGTTTAGAGGAAGGAATTAAAGCTTATATTCCTGATATTAAACGCTTACATGGAACAGACATTTCATGATGGATTTACAGGGCAAATCTCCAAAACTCTTAGTCATTGGTGATTTAATGATAGATCATTACTTATGGGGCACATGTCAACGTATTTCACCAGAAGCGCCGGTGCCAGTAGTTAATGTTAAGACCGAGAATTTAGTGCTTGGAGGCGCTGGTAATGTGATTAATAGTTTGAAATCTATCGGTGCACGGGTAGATATTATTAGTATTATTGGCGCTTGTGAAGTTTCAGAAGAGTTGAAAAATCTTTTAAAAAATATTGAAGTGGACACTAAATATTTAATCACTCAGGAAGATCATCTTACTAGTAAAAAAAGCAGGATCATTGCCGGCCAACAGCAAGTTGTGAGATACGATAGAGAAAGTTCTGATGAAATTAAAATAGAATCGCAAAATTCTATTTTAAATTGTTTTAAAAATATTATTAATGACTATGACTGTGTTTTATTATCAGATTATGGCAAAGGTGTATTAACTTATAAACTTACTCAATCTTTAATAAATATTTCGAATAAAGCAAATAAAAAAGTATTGGTTGATCCTAAAGGTCAAGATTATTCAAAATACAGAGGCGCTTACTTACTTACTCCCAATCAGATAGAAGCTAGCGAAGCAACAAAGGTTACCATCAAAGATACTGAAAGCCTGACTCAAGCCATTTCTCAATTAAAAACTGAATGCGAGTTAGATATTTCACTTATCACCCTTAGTGAGCAGGGAGTGGCAATTTATGATGATGAATTACGTATACACAATACTGTAGCTCGAGAAGTATTTGATGTGACTGGTGCAGGCGACACAGTGCTAGCGTCATTGGGATTTGCATTATCTTGCGGTTATCAAATTGATGATGCGGTTAAGTTTTCGAACTTAGCCGCAGGTGTTGTGGTTGGAAAAATTGGCTCAGCCACTGCCACTCTCAATGAAATTATTGAATATGAATCAAGCCTTAATAGATCTACTAGTGATGCACACATAAAGACTCTTGAAGAAATCATAATACTAAGCAGTGAATTAAAATCAAGAGGTAAGAAAATTATCTTTACCAATGGCTGTTTTGACATTTTGCATACAGGTCACATACGTTATTTAGAAACTGCAAAAAGTTTCGGTGACGTTCTTATATTGGGGCTCAATTCAGATCGATCTGTTACCGCACTTAAAGGTGAAAGTCGCCCTATCAATACACAATTTGATAGAGCTTGTATTTTAGCAGCACTGGAATCGGTTGATTATGTTGTTGTTTTTGATGAAGACACACCCTATGACTTGATAGAAGCTATCAAACCACATATTTTAGTTAAAGGTAGCGACTATGAAGGTGAGGAGGTTGTTGGTCAAGATATCGTTGACGAGTTGAAGTTGATTCAATTTGTTGATGGAAAGAGTACAACAAATATCATTAATAAAATTCAAAAAGAGAAGTAGATCATGCAATTAATTATACAATCCGAATTCATTGAACATCTCAAAACAGCTAAAGCAACATCGGAAAACATCGTCGCTCCCTTAGAAATTGCAGCAAAATGTTGCATAGACAGCTTAAATAAAAGCGGAAAGATTTTAATTTTCGGCAATGGCGGCAGTGCAGCGGATGCTCAACACATTGTTGCAGAATTGGTTGGAAGATATAAGATTGATCGCAAAGGTTTGCCGGCTTTTGCACTCACCACTGATACTTCAGTACTTACTGCAATAAGTAATGATTATGGTTATGACTGCGTGTTTGAACGTCAAATAGAAGCATTGGCAAATGAAGGTGACATAGTAATGGGGATCAGCACTAGTGGTAATAGTGCTAATGTGATTAAGGCGTTCAAGTTAGCAAATGAATTAGGGTGTAAAACTATAGGACTTAGTGGTCGTGATGGAGGTAAGATGAAAAATTTATGTGATGTAAATTTAATAGTTCCTTCGAATGATACGGCTCGTATTCAAGAAATGCACATAGTAATTGGGCATACGTTGTGCCATCTAATAGAAACTCTCGGAAAGTAATATGAAGGTAACAGTAGTTGGAACTGGTTACGTAGGACTTTCCAATGCCTTGCTTTTATCCCAAAATCATGACGTTGTTGCTCTCGACATTATCCCAGAGAAGATTGAACAACTTAACCTTAAAATCTCGCCAATAGATGACACTGAGATTGAGGATTTCCTGGCTAACAAGGATCTTAACTTTTCAGCCACGTTAGACAAAGAGCAGGCCTATAAAAAAGCTGATTTTGTAATTGTTGCCATACCTACGGATTACGACACATCTAAGAACTATTTCAACACCGCATCTTTAGAAGCGGTAATTAAAGACATCTTTAATATTAATCCCCTAGCTGCAATTATCATTAAGTCGACTGTACCTCTCGGCTACACAGAAAGTCTAAAAAATAAGTTTGGAAAAAATAACATCATATTTTCTCCCGAATTTTTAAGAGAAGGATCAGCTCTTTACGACAACCTATATCCATCACGTATTATTGTTGGTGAGATATCGGATAAAGCAGAGCAGTTTGCACAACTTTTAGTAGAAGGGGCTTTTAAAAAAAATATTGATGTTTTGTTTACAGGCTCTACTGAGGCAGAGGCGATTAAGCTGTTTAGTAACACCTACCTTGCCATGAGAGTTTCTTACTTTAACGAAATAGATTCATATGCAGAAAAATATAACCTAGACTCTAAACAAATTATTGAAGGTTTAGGTCTTGATTCAAGAATTGGATCTCACTATAACAACCCGTCCTTTGGCTATGGCGGTTATTGTTTACCAAAGGACACCAAGCAGCTTAAAGCTAACTTTAAAGACGTGCCCAATGCACTAATAAATGCCATAGTTGATGCTAACTCAATCCGTAAAGATTTTATTACAGAATCTATCATTAGCAAGGCTCCTAAAGTTGTGGGAGTGTATCGACTTATAATGAAATCGGGTTCTGATAATTTTAGAGCGTCAAGCATTCAAGGCGTTATGAAACGTATTAAAGCCAAAGGTATCGAATTGATCATCTATGAGCCGGTGCTAACTGAGCAAAATGAGAAAGAGTTCTTCAATTCTAAAGTGATTGAAAACCTTGATGACTTTAAAAAAATAAGTGACGTTATCGTTGCTAATAGAATGGATAGTCAACTTATCGATGTTGAGGAAAAGGTTTATACAAGAGATTTATTCAGTATCGATAGTTAAATAATGCTTAAAAAAAGTTCCATTAAAAAGCATCAAGGCTTTATAAAGTATTTTAAAAACACTTCTTGGCTTTTCGGCGAAAAAGTTTTTCGGATGATTGTAGGTCTTTTTGTGGGTATTTGGGTGGCTAGATATCTAGGCCCTGAAAAGTTTGGGCTATTTTCTTATGCGCTTAGTTTTGTAGGACTTTTTACTGCTATCGCGACACTTGGACTTGATCGTATTGTGATAAGAGAAATAGTTAAAGATGTTAGTAGAACTAGTAAAATAATTGGTACAGCCTTCCATCTTAAAGTTTTTGGCGCAATTTTAGTATTGATCATTCTGGCAATTGCCGTTAGCTTTACTTCTAATAATGTTTATACAAATACACTAATTTTTATTATTGCATCTGCCACTATTTTTCAAAGTTTTAATGTTGTCGATATGTACTTTCAAAGTAAAGTGCTATCAAAATTTGTCGTTTATGCAAATGTAATTTCTTTGACCTTTGGCAGCTTTGTAAAGATAATTTTAATTTTAAATAATGCACCTCTTGAATATTTTGCCTGGGCGATATTATTTGATAGTGTCATTTTGGCCTTGGGTTTTATTTATTTCTTTTTAAAACAAACAACGATAACAATTGGCAATTTGATATTTAAAAAATCACTAGCAATCATTTTATTAAGAGATAGCTGGCCGTTGATTTTGAGTGGTATTGTTATTTCAATTTATATGAAAATTGATCAAGTAATGATTAAAGAAATTTTAGGTGTCGAGGCAGTTGGGCAATACGCAGCAGCCGTAAGACTTAGTGAGGCATGGTACTTTTTACCTACAGTGGTAGTCTCCTCGGTATTTCCAGCTATTATCAATGCTAAAAAAGTAAGCGAAGAGCTTTATTATTCAAGGCTACAAAAACTTTACGACCTCATGGCATGGATGGCGATATTGATAGCAGTACCTTTAACTTTTTTGAGTGATTTGGTTGTGGAGTTTCTTTATGGCAGTGCCTATACACAAGCAGGAGGTGTCTTAATGGTTCATGTTTGGGCTGGCATCTTTGTGTTTTTAGGTGTTGCAAGAGGTAATTGGATGATAACAGAAAATTTACAAAGGTATAGCTTAATATTTCTTTGTATTGGGGTTGTCGTAAATATATCGCTTAATTTCTTTTTAATTCCACTAATAGGCATTAATGGTGCAGCTATTGCCACTCTCTTAACACAAGGCACGGTAATTCTATTGCCACTTTTCATTCAAAAAACTAGAAAAACTTTCTTTATGACGGCCAGTTCCCTGCTTTTATTTCCATCGGTTAAGAGGTTATCAAAAGCATGAAAAGAAAAATTTTAATAACAGGCGGCGCAGGTTTTGTAGGCTCACATCTCTGTGAAAGGCTTGCTAAAGAACCACAAAATGATATTTATTCTTTGGATAATTATTCTATGGGCGTTGAAGAAAATCACGTAAACGATGTTACCTATATCAAAGGAGACACCGTTAATATTGAAAATCTTATAAGTTTTATCCCTGATATGGTTTATCACTTGGGTGAATATTCTCGTGTTGAGCAAAGTTTTGATGATCTGAAAACGGTTTGGAAATACAACGTTGAAGGGACTTGGTCTGTACTTGAATTTGTTCGGAAATCGGGTTGTAAAGTTATTTATGCGGGTAGTAGTACAAAATTTGGCGACGATGGTTTAGGACGAAACTCCTCTCCATATGCTTGGATAAAAGCTTCCAACACAGAATTGGTAATGAATTATGGCGATTGGTTTAATGTTCCCTACGCAATTACTTATTTCTATAATGTTTATGGCGCTAGAGAAATACAAACAGGAAAATATGCGACACTAATTGCTCTATTTAAAGAAAAAATGAGGCTAGATAAAGCTCTCACCCTAGTAAGCCCAGGAACTCAACAAAGAAATTTTACTCATGTAGATGACGTTATAGATGGTCTTGTACTTGTTGGCGAAAATGGTTTTGGAGACGGATTTGGTATAGGAAGTGACGAGACTTTCAGTATAAAAGAAGTAGCTGAACTCTATGGGGCAAATATTGAAATGCTGCCTGAAAGAAAGGGAAATCGTATGACAGCAAACGTAATTAACTCTAAAACAAAATCACTAGGGTGGAAGCCAAAAATAAAACTGTCTGAGTATATAGAAGAGTGTAGAAAGAATGGTTGGCAATAATATTCAGATAAATGAATTTAAACCCCCACATCAGCTAAACACAGCCGTTCTGTTTTTGGTTTTTAATAGGCTTAAAACTACAAAACAAGTATTTAAGGCGATAAGAAAAGCAAAGCCTCCAAGACTTTATATAGCAGCGGACGGAGCAAGAATTGACCAAAAAGATGAATCTAAAAAAGTAATAGAAGTCCGAGAATATATATCGTCTAACATAGATTGGGAATGTGAAGTGAAGACACTTTTTCGTGAACGAAATCATGGCTGTAAATTGGCAGTAAGTGAAGCAATCGACTGGTTTTTTGAAAATGAAGAGATGGGAATCATACTTGAAGATGATTGTTTGCCAAGTCAGAGTTTCTTTTGGTTTTGTGAGGAGCTGTTGGAAAAATTTAAAAACGACATGAGGGTATGGCAAATTTCTGGAAATAACTTCCATTTTGGATGGGATAGAGATGAAGACTATAGTTACTATTTTTCTTTTTATGGCTCCATTTGGGGCTGGGCTTCATGGAAAACTAGATGGAATCATTATGATTTAAATATGAAAAGTTATGAAGAAATAAAGTCAAAAAAATATCTTTGGGATATTTTTGGTAATCAGGCTGAAGCTGATTTTAGGATATCCAATTATGACAAAATCAAAAATGGATTAGATACATGGGACTTTCAGTGGACTTACGCAAGATTTATAAATAGTGGTTTATCAATCGTGCCGAAAATCAATTTAGTTAAAAATCTGGGGTTTGGAAAGGAAGCAACGCATACACATTTTGAGCATGATAGACGGTCGGATATGAATACAGATAACTTGCGTTTACCATTAAGTCATCAAGATTTCGTTATAAGAGACAAGAAATCTGATGATAAGTTTTTCAAAGAATTCGTAGAATTTAACGATAGTTTTTTTAAAAAAAGTGTCAGAAAACTTCTTGAAACTATAATTGGAATGTTAAAAAAATGAAAATAGCGATAATAACGACAGTGGATCATAATGTCGGCGATGATTTTGTTAGAAAGGGTATCAAGTACCTTCTAAAGCAGAAGTTTAAAAATGAAAATATTGAATTTCAAAACATCCATAAGCATTCCCCCATTACAACCAGATATGGCTATGAGCGCTTCAGAAACCTAAGGATATCTAGAATTGTAGATAAAATTATCCCCAAGTCTTGGTCAAAAGATAGAATTAACGAAGCTGATATTATCGTTCAAAGTGGCGCCCCAGTTTATTGGTGTCACGAAACTATTGGTTCATATTGCTATGACAATGAATGGTATGAGCCCCTTATAAAAAAAAGATTTTTAAAAAATAAAAATGCAAAACTCTTTAATTTGGCTGCAGGAACTTGCCAAACATATCATTCCGATGGTACCGAATTTAATGAAAAATGTAACGACTATATTAAGGAATTTTATGAGTTATCAGATGTCACAACAGTCAGAGAAGGTCTAGCGAGATCAGTTTTTAAAAACATTAGCATCGATGTTCCTGTAATACCTTGTAGCTCAATATTTGCTATAGATGAGCATGCTTTGAAAAATGAAGGTGAAGAGTATGTTGTAGTTAACTATATGAAAGGCGGAGCTCATTATACTTTCAATCAAAGTATTGATTTTAAAAAGTGGGAAAATGTCTTTAAGAAGTTCTATTTCCAATTAAAAGAAAAAGAAAGAGTTATTATATCTTGTCACAATCAAAAGGAGGTGGATGAGGCTTTAGAGTTGGATTCAGAAGCAAAAATATTTTATGAAAAAGACGATTATTCGGCTTACATGAGATTTTACAGTAAAGCTAAATTTGGAATCATGAATCGTTTACATGGGGCGATTTTAATGGCAAGTTTTGGAAAACCTTCTGTTGTTATTGCAAACGATAGTCGGTCCCGAATGCTTGAAGAAGTGGGAATAAAGCATTATTTTGTAAATGAAGTTGATTGTGAAGTTTTAAATAGAGAATATGAGTTTTTAAAAAGTGGAGCAAATAGTTTTTCTGAAAGATTCAAAGCTATAAAGGATAAAGCATTTAAAGATTATATGAAGGAGCTTGCAGCTTTTTGATTTCCAAATTTAAAAATATTCTAAGATTCATCATATATTTGCTAGTAAATATATTTGTAACTCCATCCAAAAATATAGAGCAAAAAAAATTTTTACTGATTCGACTGGACGCTATTGGAGACTATGTACTTTTTAGGAATTTCATTAAGGTACTAAAAGAAAGTGACAAGTATAAAGATTACTCTTTTACTTTTGTCGGAAATGACAATTGGAAGGGCTTAAGTGAGGAGCTGGATGGTCAATATATTGATGAATTTATATGGGTCAACAAAAACAAATTTACTAGAAATCTAGTGTATAGGTATAAAAAATTAAAAAGTATCGCACTTTTTGGTTACGAAGTGATTTTGTGTCCTGTATATAGTAGAGACTTTTTTGATACAGATATGTTAGTTAAAATTATAAATGCGACAGAGAAAATAGGTAGTGATGGGGATTTATCAAATATTAATAGATGGCAAAAAAAAATAGGTGATAAATATTACGACAAAATAATACCGGCAAATGATAGCATTTTGTTTGAGTTTGATAGAAATAAAGAATTTTTCGAAAATTTTTTAGATGTTAAACTAGAAATCTATAGACCAAATATATCTTTAAACTGCAAAAAAATTCAATTTAATTTGCCACATAAATATGCAATTCTTTTTATAGGAGCTAGTTCAATTACAAAACAATGGAGTATAGAAAATTTTGCAAAGGTCGGTAAACATATAAAAGAAAAATATGGTCACGACATAGTGCTTTGTGGAGCTCCAAACGACAGAGAAGCGGCATTAAAGTTTAGTTTGTACTTTAAAGATACATATATTGATTTAGTAGGTAAAACATCTTTGATAGAGTTACTTCAAGTATTTTCTAAAGGTAATCTGATGGTCTCGAATGAAACAGTTGCACCTCATATGGCAGTTGCGTTAAATATGGCCAGTGTAATAGTTATTTATAGTGGGAGACACTATGGACGATTTGCTCCTTATCCTAAAGAAATGAGCCCTAACTATCATTTAGTCTACCATCCTGAAATTAAAGAAAATTTGATCGACTACTCAAAAGTCAGTAACAGTAATTCGTATAAAAACTCTTTAGATATTAATGAAATCAAAGTTGATATGGTTACTCAAAAAATTAAAGAAGCTTTGATAATGAATGGTTGATATGGAGTCTAATTTTAAAAAGTATATTTTTTTAAAATAAAGGATGTAATTTTATGATTATTATAATTGGGCTAGTTTTTAACATAATGGCGACCTTGATTATTTTATCGTTTTCTAGGTTTCTTTTCGGATCATATATAAATTTACTTTCAGCTTTTTCTCTTTGGTGGTACGTATTATTGACACTTGCTTTGATTAATCCAGAAAATTACTTGGAAGTAAGTTTATTTAGCGCTTCTTTGTTTTATGTAACTCCATTGATAGTCCTTTTAGGCTCGATTAGTTCTGGGTTTTTTTTAGTGATTAGGCCTACCGAAAATCTATTAATACAACCGCTTTACGCCAAATTTTCTAGAGTGGATAAAATTCTCAGTATGTTTATGTGGATTTTAGTGAGCATTATAGTGGCTGCAATGTATACAGTATCGGTGGGTTTAGACCTTGATCTTCAATCATTGAGAAATTTGATGTACTCGGATGAGGCAGGCTCTTACCATCCACTATTTAAAATACTGACTCCGATAAAGTGGTTTTCCCAAGGCCTGTTGTTGTATCTTATTTTTAAGCAAGTTTATATCTCGCTATATTTAAAGAGTCAACTTAGTGGATATTATATAGGTTTTAATATTTTTTCTTATATTGCACTAAACGTATCAGGCGGAGGTAGAGGTGCACTTTTAGATTTACTAATATCTATAGTAATTATTTTTCTTATACTTAAACCTTTTGGTAAGTCAGAAAAGATAGAATTCAGATACAAAGCCTTTAAAAGTAAAGCAATTTCATTGCTTCTTATTTCGTTAACCATGTTAGCCGTTGTCACTTTGCTGAGAGGTCAGGACCAAAGTTTATTTTTTGAATTGTATCAAGTCTTCATTGGATATTTTTTAGGCCCATTTTTTGCTTTTGATCAAATGATTTTAATACCTCCTGAAATTGAGATTTCTAGGTTTGGTCTTACTTTTTTAGGTCTTGATACCGTAATAGTTAGTGGCTTTTTTAGATTGGTTATGGGGTTAGATATTGCCTCACTTATTTCTCAATCATCATATGTTTTTCACACGGGCGTTGATATATCTGACGACGTTAGATTTAATGCATTTTATACTTTTCTTTTAGCTCCTTATCTTGATGGCGGTCTGATTTTCGTAATTTTATTTTTATTTTTATTAGGTACTGTTTTGCCTATTGTTACCCAAAATTTTTATCAAAATACTTCGTTGTATAGTTTTTTTATTTTTATATTTTTATTCTATTACTTGATGTCTGCTCACAGAGTCAACGCATTAGATTCTCCTGGGTGGATGATTTTTTTACTTATCCCTCTCATACAAAGAGTAATTTTTGTATTTCGACGAAAGTTTAAAAACATATCAAAATCCATGCAAAAAAATTTTTAAAGTCACAAATGAGTAAATTATTATCAATCATAACAATTACAAAGAACGATGTTTCTGGACTTATTTCAACATATGAATCGATAGCCATTAGTGATGGTTCTTCAAATTACGTTGAATGGATTGTAATTGATGGAGAGTCGTGTGACGGTACTGCAGATTATCTTGAGGGCCTGCACCCAGAGTTTGATTTTGCTTATGTTTCAGAAATAGATTCTGGTATTTATGACGCTATGAATAAGGGAGCTGAGAAAGCTTCAGGTCAATATTTTTTGTTTTTAAATTCTGGAGACACTTTATATAATGACTCCACGTTAACTAGCATTTTTCCTTATTTATTAAAAAACTCTTCAAAAATAATTGCGGGTACAGTTTCTTTAAGATGGAAGGATATTCATGTTTCAGGAGCTGATCTATCTCCATGGGTTCCACATCAAGGAGCATTTATTCATCGTACGTGCTTTGAAAGCAGAAGTTATGACAATAAGTTAAAGTTCTATGGGGATTTGAAATTTTGGATGACTTTAAAAAAGGAGGGCTTGTTTGTTTTTCAACGAGTAAAGCTGGAGATTGCCCAATTTACTATGGGAGGCGTAGGAAATAATCCCGCAAATATTTTTGAGCGCTTAAAGGAAAGAAATAGATTGAGTCTAGAATTTAAAGAGTCTTTGATTAAAATCATTGCTAGGACCGTGCTATTTACATTTTTATATTTTTTTTGGAAAGTTTTTGGAAGTCGCTTTTACTATAAAATGATCATGAAGCTTTAAAAATTAATGTTAAAAAAAATTGCAACAATAATATTTTTTCTTGGGTTTGATCTTCAAAAGGCTTACCGCAGCATTATTGGGCTGCCATATTTCATTCGCGATTTCTTTATTTTGCTCAAAATCAGAAAACGAAAAAATGACATGGCTGTTAAATTTTTCCCAATAATGTCTGATAGATTTGAAGATAGTGGCGTAGCAAAAGGGCATTATTTTCACCAAGACTTATGGGCTGCCAAAAAGATTTACCTTTCTGCCCCTAGCAGCCATTTAGATGTTGGTTCGCGTATTGACGGGTTTATTTCGCACCTCCTAGTTTTTATGAATGTAACTGTTCTTGATATCAGAAAATTAGACAGCGATGTGAAAGACTTGACCTTCAAACAAGCAAACTTAATGGACGCTAGCAGCCTGGATTCTGAACCCTTAGAGTCAGTTTCATGCTTACATACGTTAGAACATTCTGGACTTGGAAGATATGGCGATCCAGTTGATTTGGACGGGTGGAAGAAGGGAATTAAAAACCTTGCCATGATTACCAAACTAGGAGGAAAGTTGTACCTATCGGTGCCAGTGGGAAAAGAACGGATTGAGTTTAATGCCCATAGAGTATTCAATCCAAACACAATAATAACTGAGGCACAAAAACATGGTTTAGCCTTAATATCATTTTCAATGATAGACGATTTTGGCCATTTCACTGAAAGCATCGAACCAGGGTCTGCGAATGAGTTTAATTACGGTTGTGGATTATACGAATTTCAAAGGACACGCGTTGAATAAGCCAGATATAAGAAGCGATTGGGATCTCGTTATAGTTAGGCCGTATATATATCTGCCGAATGAAAGCGCAGGCGTAGATCGTTACTATAGTTTATTTCAGAAGATGAATGACCTTGGTTTTAAATGTTTACTAATCACCTCTAACTTTCATCACAACAACAAACAGTTCCGTGCGACGAATCTAAATCAATATGATAATTTAGTTTTTATTGACTCCGGTACTTATAAGTCTAATCACTCCTTATCCAGAGTTTTTTATGAGATGAATTTTATGCTTAGAACTTTATTATATTTGCGTAATATTCACACCAAAGCCGTACTCATTGGCGAGCCTATCTTTGGGTCTACTATTTTCTCAGTTGTGACTAAATTAAGAAAATCGATTGTTATTGCTGATATAATGGATTTAATTCCTGAGGCTCTTAGAGTGAAAATTCGATGGAACGTTTTATATCAGCTTCTATCAATGCCTTTAAGATTAATTAGAAGTTTCAGGGTTACATTTCTAGCCGACTTTGTTTCTGTCGTTTCTGAGAGCTATAAAACGATATTAAATCTAGATGATAAAAAGTCAGGCGTATTTTATTGGGGACTAAATAAAGCCGATGAAGTGATTCCAATAAAAGAGAGAAGAATAAAGAGGATCGTTTATGCTGGTTCTCTTGGAGATGGGTATGATATTGAAATTTTAATAAATATCGCAAGAATAAGAGACGATATTCAAGTGGTTATAGCAGGATCCGGTCCAAAAGTTAAATTATGTGAAGAGGCTCATAGAAGAGGATTTATAACTTATTTAGGCCAGGTTGGGGCCGGGGAGTTGCGTAAGCTTTATCTGACCAGTGACATTGGTATATTGCCCTACAAAAAAAAATCAGCAGTAGCAATGCCAGTAAAGTTTTTTGATTATGTTTCACATGATTTGAAAATTTTAAGTAGTCTCGATTTGGAATGCTCTGAGATCATCTTAAAAAATAAAATAGGGTTGACGTATGAACCTGAAAATTTAAATTCACTGTCTTTGAGCCTTGACAAAGCATTTGAACTGTCTTGCACAAAAGATAAATTTGACGATTTAAAGACGTTTTATAATGTTGATGAACAATACAACAATTTTGCAAAAAAAATAATTTCTTTAATTTCTGAGCCTTTATGACTGAAAGTAAGACTATTTGGTTGTTAGGAGGATTTGGAAATGTGCTTTTTCATTTGTTTTACGCTTTTTTACTTCGCAAGCACGGGTTTGATGTTTCTATTTGCCCTATTCTTACAGAGAATAATTTTATTGTTCGTATTTTTGGTTGGACTATTCATAAACCTATTTATAAACGCTTCTGCGATGAATATAAAATAACACGTCCTTTTTGGAGTTACGCTGCTTTGTCATATACACATAAAAGGATAGGCATAAATCTCGGCATTCCATTTATTAGAAATAATCAGCACTTTATCCCACCGCCCAAAGAAGAGAACTTATTTGGATACTTTCAAAATGAAAAACAGATAGCAATTCACAATGATGTTTTTCTCGAATTTTGCGATAGTATTTTTAAACTTTTGCCAGAGTTCAATCGGTATGAACGAGTAGTTCATTTTAGAGGGAGCGACTCTTCTATTGCAGCATCCCATTATGCTTACTATCAGCGAGTAAAATCTTCTGTACAAGGTCTTCCTGTCACTATCGTTACCGATTCTTTGAAGACAGCCAAACAATTTTTTGGCGATAAAAAGAACATTACATACATAAGTTCTGACGACCCTTTAGACGATTTTGTTGCACTGACTAATGCTAAACAAATGTTTTGTGGGCCTTCAACATTTTCATGGTGGGCAATGCATATAAGTAAAAATGCTGAAAAAATTTATATTCCTCAATATCTCAAAGAAAATTTAGGTGTTTTTAGGTCAGATTTAGAAGTTAATATACTTTCGAATTGAAGCCCAAATTATTTTCATTCAATGGCTTTAAAAATATCTAATCTTTCAATTTGACAAGAACGACAAAGGTTGGATTGTCAACAATGGGACATTTTTTTAAGAGTTGGTAAAAGTTAGATCGAGCATTTAGTAATTTTTTGATCGATAATATGGAATAAATTTTGTTTAACGATTGCGAAGGAACTTCAATAAATTCAATCATATTGATATAAATTTATACATATAAAAAGTTATTATGAGGCTGTTATGAATTCTAGTATAAAAGACTTAGCTAAAGAATCAGTCGCTCTTTTGAGAGAAGTTTATGGAGATGACTATACACCACTCCACAAGCCTGTTTTTGAGGGTAACGAGCGTCAATACTTAATTGATTGTATAGATTCAAATTTCGTTTCTTCGGTTGGCGCAAAGGTAACTGAGTTCGAAGAAAGAATAGCTGATTTCACTGGCAATAGGTATGCAATAGCCACAGTGAACGGAACTGCGGCACTTCATGTAGCTATTCAGCTTGCCGGGGTTAAACCCGGAGATGAGGTGATATCTCAAGCGCTCACCTTTATTGCTACCTGTAACGCAATTAGTTACGCAGGGGCAGAGCCATTATTCGTTGATGTTGATCTTGATACGATGGGGCTTAGTCCGGCTGCATTGAAAAATTTTCTTGAAAGAAATGCTGATAAAAGCCCTCGCGGAACTTTTAATAGACTCACAGGAAAAAAACTAGCAGCCTGCGTACCGATGCATACGTTTGGATTTCCCTGTCGAATTGAGGAAATTAGGTTAATTTGTGATGAATGGGGTATCCCTCTAATCGAGGATGCTGCCGAGTCCTTGGGAAGCTATGTAGGCAATAGTCATACTGGTACTTTTGGATTAATGTCAACTCTAAGTTTCAATGGCAATAAGGTGATTACAACAGGTGGTGGGGGCATGATTATCACTGATGACACAGAGTTGGCAAAACGAGCAAAACATATTACGACCACAGCAAAGGTTCCACATTCATATGAGTTTCTGCATGATCAGATTGGGTATAATTATCGTATGCCTAATCTAAATGCTGCCTTAGGTTGCGCTCAAATGGAGCGGATTGAAGAATTTTTGGCTATTAAAATAAAATTAGCCGATAAATGGGCAGGTTTTTTTGGTAAGAAGGGGATTAAGTTCTTTAGTGCACTTGAAGAAAACAAGGCCAATAACTGGCTAAATACAATAGTTCTAGAATCTAGAGAAGACCGTGACGAGTTCTTAAAATTAACCAATGATAGTAATATAATGACTCGTCCAATTTGGACGCTTATGTCTAAACTTCCAATGTTTAAAGATTGTCAGAAAGACAGTCTTGAGAATTCACTGTGGTTAGAAGATCGAGTGGTAAATATACCTTCAAGTGTTCCCGACGGAGCATTTAAAAAACTAGATAAGTAATTTTCATTATGGACATATTAAAACTAATTGGTCGAACGGTTCCGCTTTTTGAGGACGATGTTTCTAGCCGTCAAAAAGAACTAGCAGATCTAGTTTCAAGTAACCGTTTTTTAGTTATTGGAGGTGCGGGTTCCATAGGACAAGCTGTTACACGAGAAATATTTAAGAGAAGTCCGCTTAAACTTCATGTTGTCGATATCAGTGAAAACAACATGGTAGAGCTTGTTAGAGATATTCGAAGCACTCTGGGCTACATTGATGGTGATTTCCGCACTTTTGTTATTGATTGCGGTAGCAAAGAATATAAAGCACTAATGAATGCTAATGAGGGGTATGACTACGTTCTTAATCTTTCAGCGCTTAAGCATGTCAGAAGTGAAAAAGATCCTTTTACATTGATGCGTCTTATTGAGGTCAATATCCTTAATACTATTAAGACAGTTCAAATGGCTAAAGCTCATGGAGCTAAGAAGTATTTTTGCGTATCGACTGATAAAGCAGCTAATCCTGTTAATATGATGGGTGCTAGTAAGCGCATCATGGAAATGTTTTTGATGCGCGAAAGTGAATCTATGGAAATTTCAACTGCTCGTTTCGCTAATGTAGCTTTCTCCGATGGTTCTCTTTTGCACGGGTTTAACCAACGTTTTGCCAAACGACAACCTATTTCAGCCCCCGATGATGTCAAACGTTATTTTGTCACACCTCAGGAATCCGGCGAGCTCTGTCTGATGTCATGCCTGCTTGGTGAAAATAGAGATATTTTTTTTCCAAAATTAAGTGAGCAACTTCATTTAACCTCTTTTTCTGATATTGCTAAGCGCTATATAAAATACCTTGGATACGAGCTTTATCAGTGCTCAACTGAGCAGGAAGCAAGAGACCGATCTGAGGAGTTGATAGGATCTAAGCGATGGCCTTGTTATTTCTTTAAGTCAGATACTTCAGGTGAAAAAGATTTTGAAGAATTTTTTACAGAAAACGAAATTCTGGATATGAATAAATTTAAGAATTTAGGGGTGATTAAAAACGAAGCAAATTTTAATTCCCATACGCTGGATAATTTTTTAAAAGTGATTGATGAGCTCCGTTCTCAAAAAATCTGGGACAAGGCACCAATAGTTGATCTATTCAATAAAATAATTCCTGACTTCGATCACAAAGAGACGGATAAATATTTAGATGAGAGAATGTAAATATGCAGCGGAGCTTTGATATAATTTTTTCGAGTATTGCGCTAGTTTTACTTTCACCTTTTTTTCTCCTTTTGATGCTTATTTTACGCGTGACAGGAGAAGGCGAGATTTTCTTTCGTCAGAATCGCGTAGGGTTAGGAGGTAAATATTTTAAGCTCCTTAAATTTGCTACCATGCTCAAAGATAGTCCTAACATTGGAACAGGAACTTTGACTGTCAAAGATGACCCGCGCGTACTAGCAATAGGCAGAATTCTCCGTAAAACAAAGATCAACGAGTTGCCCCAACTTATAAATATATTTAATGGTGATATGAGCATTATTGGGCCGCGTCCCCAGACTAAGCGTTGTTTTAACGCATTTCCTCCATCATCTCAGAATGAGATAATCAAAGTCCGACCAGGCTTGTCTGGTATTGGATCCATCATTTTTCGCGATGAAGAAAATATGATGTATGCAAATAATAATCCGGACAAGTTCTATAATGAGATTGTCATGCCTTACAAAGGATCTTTGGAGGATTGGTATGTCTCTCATCAAAATATTGCTTCTTATTTCAGTCTTATTAGCCTCACAATATTGGTGGTGTTAGGTTTCGGTTCTGATTTGGTCTGGAAATTATTCAAAGACTTACCACCTCCTCCAGAAGAATTGAAACTTTGGATTTAAAAGGCTAGATTTGGCTAAATCATCTTTTATGTGCTCTGACTTAAGTCAGCTAATCGGATTTTTATGCTCAAATTGATAAAAGTGTCTATAATCAAAATTTGCTTTTTGGCCAACGAAATTGACGCGTTACTCAAGTTAATATTAAGGATTTAAATTATGAAGTCGAAATTAGCCTTTGATCATAATATGCTTATCCATATTAATGAGGCCAGGGTTGCAGAAGGTAAGCAAGCCTCAGCTTTAATTGGACTTGCTGTGAAAGCTCTGAGCCACCCTCTTATGTATTTACCACTTGGTTTCATTGAAAAAGTGGTAGGAGTGTTACTCGCCTTGCCAATTCCGATATATAGTTCATTAGTTCATACCTGGATCAGCAATTCCAGAGGCTTACCTAATATTTTTGGAATGTATCTAAGAGCGTTGTATTATCGAAGAGTGCTGGGTTTAATGGAATCGAATGTTTTCATTGATCAAGGAGTTATATTTTCGCATCCGAAAGGAGTTACTCTTCGAGAATTTTCTTATATTGATAAGAGGGTTATGTTTTTATGCAGCAGGGTATCGGTGGGGCGACGTGTCCATATAGCGGCAAATGTCTTTGTGAGTGGTGGAGGTACTTGTGAAATTGAAGATTATGCCGGTGTAGCGCCTGGTGCGAGTATAATTACCTCTACAGAAGTTCTAAAAGATGGGGCTAGATGTTCTGGACCCATGGTAGCAGCTTCGCAACGTAACTTAGTCAGAGGGCACGTTAAAATCGAAAAAGATGCATTTATTGGTCCTCATGTTGTCCTCTTACCAAATATTGTTGTCAAGCAAGGCTCCGTTATAGCTTCTGGTATTACTGTGGCAAAAGATACTGAGTCTTGGGGAATTTATGTCAGTGGCAAAGGGGAAAAAATTTCAAACAGAGACCCTGTAAAACATCCAGACAATTGAAAATTTTTAAAAAAATAACTTATTTCCAAAGCATATGAAAAAAATTAATAAAGTAGTGATTCCTGTAGCTGGTTTAGGTACAAGAATGCTTCCAGCAACTAAAGCAATTCCAAAAGAAATGCTTCCAGTTCTTAAAAAACCAATTATTCAATATATAGTCGAAGAAACAATTTATGCAGGATTCAAAGATATTATTTTAGTAACTCATTCAAGTAAAAATTCCATTGAAGATCATTTTGATCAAAGCTTTGAATTAGAAGCTACTTTAGAGAAAAGAGTAAAAAGAAGT
>MDTB01203259.1_pt1 | contig 21553 bp, 23 predicted proteins | sample 811161 | NCBI WGS metagenome assembly MDTB01 (sample SAMN05326650, study PRJNA326480) | marine metagenome | isolation source: seawater | place: Mediterranean Sea | collected 2009 | reverse complement strand
GGCTTTATTGGATCAGAAACTCTACGATTTGGGTTCTTTTTTCTAAGATCCCACCTATTTATATATCTAGTGTATGCATCTTCTTCATAAATATTTGAATAGTCCTGATGCATTGTTAAAAAATAACCCAACCTATCATCAGCTAACCTTGGCCTATAATCAGTGTTTACAATCTTTGAAAAGCTGATATGATATTTAATTGACAAACTTCTTGAATCGGGGAGTGTATAGACATATTGAGGGTTTTTTGAAGTAAAATGAAGCTCAACTTCTGCTTCTGTATTATTTGGAAAACTTTTTATAGTAGTAAAAAAACTATTGTCTTTTTGGAATCTAAACTTACCATTACTTCTTTCAGATAAATTTTCAATATCCCTTATATATATATCTTTCAAATCTATTAGTATTGACTTCGTTGCATGATGAGGGTTGCTGTTGATTTTTGAAGTGGAAACAATTGAATTACTTACATGGTTATCAATTGCTTTTTGGAAAGCTGAATCTAAATTGGATCTAAACTTAACATTTTTTCTTATAAAATGAACTTTTCCTCCAATCTGTTTAAAAATAAAAACATACTCATCAAGCATTGAACTACCATCAAAGTTGTATGCATCACCAGATTCTCTTGTATAACTTGCTAAATACTCATTATTAAATTGATCAGGTTTAATTTCAAGGAGAGCATGTTTTTTATTTTCATTTATATATATATTAAATAGGCCCTCAACTTTATTGTATCCCTTTACTGTATTAATAAATGACTTTTTCTTTAGTTTATCATTTGATTGAGATTTTTTTTGAGATTTTTTTTGAGATTTTAGAAAGTCAATATTGAGTGATTGATATGCATCTGCACTTAATATTGAATCATGGCTAAAAATTAATAGCGCTACAAAATAAAAAAGTGTTTTTTTCATTTCACCTAAATATAACAACTATGTACATGATGAAAAAAGTACAATAATTTAAATATTAACAAGAAATGTTATTGATTTAATTTGAAAATATTAATTGATCCCTTTCTGGACCAACCGATGTAATTGAAATAGGGGTATTTAAAAATTCTGAAATAAATGTTAAATAATCGGATGCATTTGATGGCAATTCATTAAAAGTTCTAATTTGTGAAGTATCTTCATTCCACCCAGCAAAAATCTTATATACTGGCTCAACCTCATTAAGTACATGTAAAACTCTGGAAAGATGTCTTATTTCTTTATTTTTATATTTGTAGCCTACACAAAGCTTAATCTCTTTAAAATGATCAAGTATATCAAGCTTGGTTAATACTATATCTGTAATACCATTTGTTAAAATTGAATAATTCGCAGCGACTAAGTCAAACCATCCACATCTTCTTGGCCTTCCGGTTGTAGCTCCATACTCTTTTCCTAAATCTCTAATTTTTTTACCAACGGTATTCTCAAGTTCCGTTGGGAAGGGACCCTCACCAACTCTGGTAAGATATGCCTTGAAAATTCCATATACTTTATCTACTTTAGTTAAAGGAAGACCCAAACCAGTTGAAATCCCTCCTGTAGTAGGGTTTGATGAAGTTACATATGGGTATGTTCCATGATCAATATCAAGTAGACTGCCCTGAGCACCTTCAATTAAAATATTTTCATTATCAAAAATATTTTTTTGAATAATTGTAAAAACATCAGAAACATAGTTTGAAACAGACTTTGAAGCAAATAAAAAATCTTTAATTTGATCTTTTATATTTAATAAAAAATGTGGTGATACTTCGCCTAATTCTCTTGCAATCCTTAATCTACCTTCAACTTTTTCTTTGAGTTTTTGCATATCAAGTAGATCGTGAGCTCGGATTCCAATTCTATTATATTTATCAACGTAAGTTGGGCCAATACCTCTCAAGGTAGTTCCTATTTTATTTTTATTCCTATCTTCATTTGTAGCATCAATAGCCTTATGTATTGGAGTAACTATATGGGCATTCATTGAAATAAGGATATTATTATCTACATTAACATTCAGTTTTTTCAATGATTTAACCTCAGAAACAATTTCTATTGGATCTATGACCATACCATTACCTAAAATAGCTGTACCTTTATCTTGAAGAATACCAGATGGAATTTGATGAAGCACAATTTTCTTTCCCTTGAAATAAACAGTATGCCCAGCGTTTGCTCCACCTTGAAATCGACAGGTTAGTCTTGAGTTTTTACTTAAATAGTCAACTATTTTGCCTTTTCCTTCATCTCCCCACTGACCCCCAACAACTGCCATAATTGACATAACTACTACTCCTCTTTCTGCTTTTCAGACTGTTTAGATTCAAAGAAGTACAGAACAGGGCTGGCAACGAACAAAGATGAATATGTTCCTACAAGCACACCAACAATTAATGAAAAGCTAAACAATTTAATTGAATCTCCACCCAAGAAATACAATGAGAGCAATACAAGTAAAGTTGTAAGTGAAGTAATAATAGTTCTGCTAAGTGTTTTGTTAAGAGAAAAGTTTATTATATCAAATAAAGGGTTTTTCTTCTTATATAATAAAATATTTTCTCTTATTCTATCAAAAACAACTATTGTATCATTTAAAGAATATCCTACTATTGTCAATAAAGCGGCTATAACGTGTAGACTGATTTCATAATTAAACAATAGTAAAATACTAAGTACTGCCAATACATCATGAAGTAATGCTGCAATACTGCCAATTGAGTAGTAAAAATCAAATCTAAAACCTATATATAAAAGGATTAAAACTAAAGCTAATACAACTGCATAGAATGCATCTGATTGAAGTTCCTTTCCAACCTTTGGACCAATTAAATCAATTCTATTTATTTTAAAAGGTTTATCTTTAAAAGACTTAGATAGTATTTCTTGGAATTCATTGTTTGTACCTGAAAATTTACTCTTCATTAATACTTCCGAATCCTTTCCAAACTGAATTATACTTAGATCTTTAAGTATGCTGTTATCAGTTAATTTATTTTTAATTTTTTCTATTTCAATTTTTTCTTGAAATTCAATTTGAGCTTCAATTCCACCAGTGAAATCAATTGAAACAATAGCATTATTTGTTGTTAATAATTTCAACAAACCTATTATTATTATTGTAATTGAAATACAAAAAGCTATAATCCGCTTAGATAAAAAATTAATCTGATTTTTACTTGGCTTCATTAATTAAATACTAACTTTGTTTTTAGTGAATGTTAAAAAAATCGTTTTTGTTATAAATACAGCGCAAAACATAGAACATATAATTCCAATAGCAAGGGTTATAGCAAACCCCTTTATAGGGCCAGAACCAATATTTGCCAAAACAAAGGCTGCAATTAGCGTAGTTACATTTGCATCCAATATAGTTAGAAATGCGCTTTCATAGCCAGATAGAATGGCTGTACCTGCTGACTTCCCTGTTTTAAGCTCCTCTTTTATTCTCTCAAAAATTATTACGTTTGCATCAATTGACATTCCAATGGTTAGTATTAGACCTGCTATACCTGGTAAAGTTAATGTTGTACCCAAAGTAGATAGAACAGATAAAATTAGCAATACATTTAAGATCAAGGCAAAATTAGCGACTAAACCTGCCCCCTTATAGTACAGAAGCATAAATATAATTACTATAATAAACCCAATTAGCATAGCATTTTTACTAGCGTGTATTGTTCGATCGCCAAGGCTTGGACCAACTGTACTTTCCATTATTATATTAACAGGAGCAGGCAATTCTCCCGCTTTTAGAACTGTTGCAATATCTTTTGCCTCATTTGCATCATCAAGACCTGTTATCTGAGTGTCTCCACCTGAAATTTTGGTTTGTATTGATGGCGCCATAAAAACTTTATTATCTAATATTATTGCAACTTGTTTGCCAATTTTTGATCCTGTGAACTTGCTCCATCTTGTTCTTGCATTGGATGTCATAGAAAGATTTACAACCCACTGACCAACATTATTCCCACCTGATTGCCCAATATTAGCACTTGGGTCTACTATATCCCCACTAGAAATTACAGGACTCTTAGCTATATAATACAGAGCTCTATATTTAAGCCCATCTTCAATGCTTGACTTCGCTTTGCTTGACCATACAAATCGGCCGCTAGTAGGAATAACTTTTTTAACATCCTCAAGTGATAAGATATAATCAATTTTTTCTACCTCCGATTCATATACATTTGCAATTGAACCAAATAAATTATAGACTGGCTTAAAGAACCCAGAAAATGGATTAGATTTTAAAACTTCATTGTTCGTCTCAGATGCAATTATCTTAGAATCAATACTTAAATCTTCAATGGTAAACTCATCGTTCTCTTCTAAATCATCATTAATTGAGTTAACATTAGTTGTCCTATTTGCATCAGATGAAGAGCTTGCTAATTGGGGTTTGTCGATTAAAACTTTGTCAATTATTTGACTCACTTTCAGAATTTGATCCTCTAATACTAGCGCAAACTCAAGTGAGGCTGTTTTTTGAATTAAGTTCCTAGCCCTAGTAGGGTCATCAACTCCAGCTAATTCAAGAATAATTCTTTTTTTCCCTGATTTTTGTATGTTGGGCTCATTTACCCCAAAGCCATCAACTCGGTTTCTTAAAATTTCTACAACACTTTCTCTTGCCTTTGAAGATTCATTTTCAAGAAATATAATTACATCTTGATTTGTTCTGCCAGAGTGAACCCTCCTGCTATAAAATTTATACAGTTGTATATTTTCTGCATCAGATACTAATAATAATTCATCAAGAAAATCTGATTGATTTTCAAAGGCATTATTTGATGCAGTTTTAATAGCCTCTAAATACTTAGGACTAGGCTTGTTAGCTATATTCTCAATCAATTGCTCTTGATCCAACTCAAGCATCACATACATTCCGCCCTGTAAATCAAGACCTAGTTTTATATAGTTTTGATCTCCATTATAGTTATTATCTGAGTATTGAGAATATGTAGGATAAACAAAATAAAATGAAGCAATCAAAACAAAGAAGATTAGGAACCATCGAAATGTTAAGTTTTTAAGCATTAATATATTGAAAAGTTAAATTAAAATTACTAGGAACCAAGTAATTTATAACTTCCTTAATATATATTTATAACTAAAAGTTGTTTTAATTTATTTTCTTTAATACAATTAAATTACTACGTAAAATATTTTGCTTATTAGAAAACAATCATTTGAATCATGAAGCTTTATAACACCAAGATAATTGCTATTTGCAATCAAAAAGGAGGAGTTGGAAAAACTACCTCAGCTGTCAATATAGCATCCTATTTAGCAGTAGCTGAAATTCCTACATTACTAATAGATATGGATCCTCAATCTAATGCTACTACTGGAAGTGGAGTTGAAATTGGAAGTTACAAACATTCTGTTTATGATGTTATAATAGGAAAAAAGAAAATTATAGATTCAATACAAAAAACTGATTTAGAATTCTTTGATATTTTGCCTTCAAGTCCAAAACTAGTAGGTGCAGAGATCGAGCTAGTTAGGATGCATCTTAGAGAATATATGTTAAAAGATGCTATTGAAACTCTAAAAGGAAAATATAAATATATAATAATTGATAGCCCTCCATCTTTAGGGCTTCTAACAATTAATGTTTTATCAGCAGCTAACTCCATTATTATACCTATACAGTGTGAATATTATGCTTTAGAAGGGCTATCTCAGCTTCTTAATACAATTAGACTCGTTCAAAAAAGACTAAATAAACTACTGGAAATTGAAGGGGTGCTCATTACTATGTATGATAATCGACTAAACCTGTCAAAGCAGGTTGTTGAAGAGGTTAAAGAATATTTTGGCGATAAACTATACAAGTCTTACATTAAAAGAAATGTAAGATTAGGAGAGGCACCTAGCCATGGAAAGCCAATACTATTGTATGACGCCTCTTCTACTGGTGCACAAAATTACATGAATCTAGTTTCAGAAATTCTTTTATCAAATGAGTAAACGGCTTGGAAAAGGTCTAGAGGCATTAATTTCATCTTATCAAACTGATGATGAAAGTTATGTTGATGGCTTAGTGCCAATTAGTATGATTGAGCCTAATGCTGAGCAGCCAAGACAATCGTTTGAAACTGAAAATATGAATGCCTTGATTGAATCAATTAAAATCAATGGAGTTCTCCAGCCTATTTCAATTAGAAAAATAAAGAAAAACAAGTACCAAATTATTGCTGGTGAAAGAAGATTTAGAGCTGCAAAGTTTTTAAATTTAAAAACTATCCCTGCATACATTTTATCAGTAAATGACAAGTCTCATTTGATGGAGCTAGCCCTTATTGAAAATTTGCAAAGAGTCGAACTTAATGCAATTGAAGAGGCTGAGGCATTTGCAGTACTACATAGCAAGCACAATCTATCTCACAAAGAAATTGGTGAAAAACTAGGTAAGAGCAGATCTTATATATCAAATAGCATTCGACTGCTGCGACTTCCAGATCCAATAAAAAATGACCTAATAAAAAATAATGATTCTTTCACCCCAGGCCACGCAAGAGCATTATTAGGAATTCTAAAAAATAAAAAAATAAAAAATAAATCAATTGCAATATTAGATGCATGGAATACAGTGGTAAGTAGCAATCTAAGTGTTAGAAAAACTGAGCAATATATTGGAACATTTAGCGATTCAAAGAATAAAATATTAGTTGATAAAAAACAAAAGTCAGAATTTTTACTAATTGAGAATGAAATAAAAAATATCTTGAATACTAAAGTACAAATTAAGTCAAAAATTAAAGGCGGGCAGATAATTATATCATTTGAATCAAAAAATCAATTAAAAAAGTTGTTAAGGCAAATAAAAAATAAATAGTATTTGTTATCAACATTTAAAATAACATAACTTGAGAATATCTAAACTTTGAAGAAAAAAATTTATACAATATTCATGGCCTCAGAAAGCAATGAATACAATAGATCCTTTAGAGTTTCCAGTATCGCTATATGGTTTTTAGTGCTTTTTGAAATTTTTTTAATAGTTTTATCAGCGATTACTATTAAAAATGCTTTTGATAAGGATTCTATGCTCTATGAAATTATCAATTTAAGATCATACAAAAATCATATGACTGGAATTGCAAATGATGTTGGCGCGCTCGCAATTTTAGACAGTCTGAAGTACAATGACAAATTTTTAATTAATTATTTTGAAGAAAATAAAAAAATATATCCAAAAGTTGCTCCAGTTAGTGGATATGTGAGCCAAGGTCTTATACTTGATGACATAGAAAAAAAACACTTTGGTATTGATGTGGTGGCATCAAAAAAAGAAAAAGTCTTATCTGCCGCTGAAGGTATGGTAGTTTTTAATGGGATAGACTCTGAGCTTGGCAAGGTTCTTGTTATATCACATCCAAATGATTTCTATACATTGTACGGACATTTGGATACGATATTTGTTGATAACAGGGAAATTATAAATGCAAATAGTGTTATAGCTTTAGTTGGCACAACCGGTGTAACTAGCGGACCTCATTTACATTTTGAAATTTGGAAAGGCAATGAATTAATAGATCCACGTGACGTAATAGAAGAATATCGGAGAAAAGATGTTTCAATCAGAAAACAATAAAGGTAATAAGATGAGCTCAATTTTGGGCCCAGAAATTGAAATCAAAGGTGATGTTAAAGCTAAAGGTAGTTTATTGATTTATGGTAAAGTACTTGGTAATATTATATCATCTGGTACAGTTAGCACTGCAAATGGCTCATACATAAAAGGCAACATTGAATCAAATGAAGCTAATCTTAGTGGCCACATTGAAGGTGATGTTGAGGTTAAGAAAAAACTCATCCTTGGCAACAAGAGCCATCTATCAGGTAATTTAAAAGCATCAATTCTAACCATTGAAGAAGGTGCTAAGTTTGATGGAATGTGCAATATGGCCAAAGTAGAGTCAATTGGATCTACTTCAAAAGCTGAAAAATAATAAATATAGATTTCTGGCAGTTTCTTATTCAATGGTTGGGTCCATCCTATTTTTTGGATTCATAGGCTACTCTATTGATAATAAATTTGGCTCAAACTATAAAATATATTTTTTTATTTTAGGTTTTTTAATAGCAATGTATGAATTATATAAGCATATTTTTTTAAAAAAATGATCTTATTTACTTCCTTTTTAACTATTTTAATTTCTATTTTATGCTACACTTTATATATAAAATTTTTTAGTTATAGAATTAAATCATTTTATATTTCCCATTTAATATATTTGTTTATAAAAATTTTTGGAGCATCAGGGTTAGTAGTGATTATGTACAATAGATTTGTTGTTGAAATTTCAAGTTTAATTCTATCTTCTGCTATTTCTTTTTTTGCAATGCATATACTAGAAGGATTACATTTTCAAAAACTTTTAACCAGGAAGAAGAAAGGTGTATAAAAAATTACTTTTCCTCTTAATTGCTGGCTATGTATACTTTATTTTTAATAACCCTCCTCAACATGGAGATCATAAGTCAAAAAACTTATGGGAATCCGCTAAACATTCAATGCATGAATCTCCAGTTAATGGAAAATTTGGTGATGTAGTCCTTCACCATGTTATAAATGACAAAAATAATGTAAAATTTTTTGATATAAAATTAGGGCCCATTGACCTATCTATAACAAAGCATGTGGTTATACTTTGGGTTGTAGGTGCTTTAGTAGTTTTAATGGCTTTAATTGCAACAGAAAAATACAGGCATGATATTAATGCAAGACCAAAGGGTCTCAGCCAAATATATGAAATACTTGTTGAGTTTGTAAAAAAAGATATTGTTGATCCAAATATTGGAGATAATTACAGTAAAAGGTGGACACCACTTATTCTAACATTCTTCGTTTTCATTTTAACAGGCAATCTATTTGGTCTGATTCCTATCAATGATTTATTAAATGGTGGGAGTTCAACTGTTACAGGAAACTTCTTCAATACAGTCGCACTGGCAATTATTACATTTTTTTCTATAATTATTGCGGGTTCCCAAAAACATGGTTTCTTTGGGTATTGGAAAAATATGATACCACATGGTGTTCCTGGCCCAGTTTTGCTTATACTGATACCTATTGAAATATTGGGTATGTTTATAAGACCTTTTGTGCTAACCTTAAGGCTCGGAGCTAATATGACTGCTGGCCATATTGGGATGATTGCAATTTTTGGATTGCCCATGATGCTAGGTAACCCCTCATTGGGAATAGTATCGGTTATATTAAATATTGCGATATATTTTTTAGAGTTTATTGTCTGTACGGTTCAGGCATATGTATTCACACTACTTTCTGCGGTATTCATCGGAATGGCAATACATGCAGAACACTAATAAGGAGAAAAGAAAATGAAAATAACAAGATACTACTTAATGGCAATAACCATGATAACTTCAGTTTTTGCTGCAGAGCCCAAAGGACTTGCTGCAATTGGTGCAGGACTGGTTGTGATTGGTGCAGCTATTGGAATTGCAATCTTCACATCTGCTGCTGCAAATGCAACTGCTAGACAGCCTGAAGCTGCTGAAGATATTAGATCAACTGTAAACCTTCCTTTGTTCCTTCTTGAAGGAGTTGCCGTTCTTGCTATAGTTGTCTGCATATTAGAAGTTGTTATATAATATTAAATAAGGAGATATTATTTTGAGAAAGACTATTGCTATAGTTTTATTTTCAAGTGGCCTATACGCTGGAGAAGGTTATAGCTGGCTAAATGACTGGCTCATTTCTTATGATTGGGGGCTTTTAATTTGGAGCTTAATTACCTTCTTCTGTGTTCTTTTTATTTTAAAAGCCAAGGCTTGGGGTCCACTATTACAAGCTCTAGAGAAAAGAGAAAAAGATATCCAATCAGCACTTGAAGCTGCTGACAAAGCAAAGTCAGATGCTGCTGCAGTTTCGCAAGACTATGAAGAAATGATTAAGAAGGCTCAATCAGAAGCCCAGCAAATTGTTTTGGACAGTAAAGCTACAGCAGATAAAATCAAGAAGGATATAGAAGGTCATGCTAACAACAAAGCTGAAGAAATCCTTCTTAAAGCAACAAAGCAAATTCAAGCTGAAAAAGATAAAGCTTTTAAGGAAATTAAAAACAGTGCTATTGAAATTTCAATAGCTGCCGCAAGTAAACTTCTAGAAAAAAATATAGATGACTCTGATAATAGAAAGTTTATTGAAGAAGTAATTGATGGAATGGGACAAGCATAGATGAGTGAAAGCCAAGCTAAGAACATTGCAAAAAAAATGTTCAATGTATCAAATAGCTTTAAAGGTGATACATTAAATCAAATACTTAAACTTTACAAGTCAAATAGTTTGTTCAGATTTACTATGGACACTAAGAGAGTTAACAATGACCTTAAAAAGAAAATACTAGGTTTAGCTTTCAATTCAACTATGCCTGAGATTGATCTAATAAACTACTTGATAGACTCAAATATTACATCTCTATACCCAGAAATAGTTAAGCGCTATAACCACCTTTGTGATTTAAAGGGAGACAAAATTAACGTATCAATTACTACTACAAGCGAAGAAAATCAAGAGATTGAAGAAAAAATAAAGAATTTATTATTGACTGCATCAAGTAAAAAAGTTACTTTATCTTCAACTCAAGATAAATCTCTTGTTGGTGGAATAAAAGTTAGAATCCAAAATAAAATTATTGATGGATCAATATCAACCAAATTAAAGAATCTTAAAGAAAAATTAATGCGTGCTTAGGAGAAGCTATGGAAATAAAAACTGATGATATAACTAATATTTTACTTAAGCAATTAAAGGAACATCAAGTAGATTTTGATATTTCTGAAGTTGGTGAAATTACATATGTAGGGGATGGTGTGGCAAGGTTGACTGGCTTGGAAAATGTAATGAGTTCTGAGTTAATTTCACTGCCCAACAATACATTTGGTATGGCTCTAAACCTAGAAGAAGATAATGTGGGTATTGTTCTATTTGGTGATAGCAAGCTGGTTAAAGAAGGTGATCTAGGCAAAAGAACTGGGGCAATTGTTGAAGTACCTGTTGGTGAAGAATTACTGGGTCGTGTTGTAAATCCACTTGGACAACCAATGGATGGAAAGGGAGATATTAATTCTAATGAAAAATTTCCTATTGAAAGAAAAGCTTTGGGTGTAATGCAACGTCAGCCTGTAGTTGAACCACTCCAAACTGGTCTCAAATCTATTGATAGTATGATTCCAATAGGAAGAGGGCAGAGAGAGTTAATTATTGGTGACAGACAGACTGGTAAAACCGCTATTGCAATTGACGCCATCATAAATCAAAAGAAAAATTTCGAAGATGGCAACCCTGTTTATTGTATATATGTCGCAATTGGACAAAAAGCTTCTACTGTAGCAAGTTTAGTGGCTGAGTTGGAGCAAGCTGATGCCATGAAATATACTATTGTTGTTGCAGCAAATGCATCAGATCCTGCACCCATGCAATACATCGCTCCATATTCTGGAGCATCTATGGGAGAATTTTTTAGAGATAATGGAAAGCATGCATTAATTATTTATGATGATCTTTCCAAGCAAGCTACTGCATATAGGCAAATGTCACTACTACTTAGAAGACCACCAGGAAGAGAAGCCTATCCAGGTGATGTATTTTATATTCATAGTAGGCTATTAGAGAGAGCTAGCAAACTAAGTGAAGACTTGGGTGGAGGTTCGCTTACTGCATTACCTATAATTGAAACTCAAGAAGGAGATGTTTCTGCATATATTCCTACGAATGTAATTTCAATTACAGATGGTCAAATTTTTCTTGAAAGCAACTTGTTCAATGCAGGTATTCGACCAGCCGTAGATGTTGGAATTTCAGTTTCTAGAGTTGGTGGCGCAGCACAAATTAAGGCAATGAAAAGTGTGGCAGGAAAGTTAAAGTTAGATTTGGCTCAGTTTAGAGAGCTAGAAGCATTTGCAAAGTTTGGATCTGATCTGGATGAATCCAGCCAAAGACAGCTGACTCGAGGTAGAATAATGGTTGAAGTGCTTAAACAAAAACAGAATTCACCATTATCCGTAGCTCAACAAATTGTAATTATTTATGCTGGAATTAATGGCTATCTAGATAAAATAGATATTAGCAAAATAGGGGACTATGAGAATCAGCTTATAGAGTATTTTTCTGCTAAACACAGTGAATTACTATCTGAGATTGAGTCATCAGGCAAACTATCAGAAGAAATAGAAAAAAATCTTACCAATGGAATAACAGATTTTAATAAGGGATACTCAGCCTAGTGGCAAATTTAAAAGATATAAGAAATAAAATCACCTCAATACAAAGTATAAAACAGGTAACTAAAGCTATGAAAATGGTTGCGGCTGCAAAACTTCGAGGTTCTCAACAAAAAATGGAAGAAGCAAGGCCATATTCAAGAGCACTTCAAAAATTAATAAATGATCTACTTTATAACTTTGAAGATAAATCATTTGAATTACTTGATCATCGTGATGTCAACAAAATAGGAATTGTTGTTGTAACTTCAGATAGAGGCTTGGCTGGAGGTTTTAACTCAAATATAATTAAAACCGTTTCAAATATAATTGAAAATAACTCAGAAATTAAATTTGAATTATACTGCATTGGCAAAAAAGGATTCGAACATTTTCAAAAAAGAAACTACAATGTGGTCATGTCTTATGTTGATTTTTGGAGCGAACTAAATTACAATCAAGCAATAAAGATTGGGGATCAGATAATAGATCGATTTATAAAAAAAGATGTAGATCAAATAAAGGTTGTTTATAACTATTTTAAAAATGCTGCATCACAAAAAATTAATTCCGAACTATTACTTCCTCTTGAATATCATACTGAATTTGATGAAGAGAACGAAGAGCATGCTGAAGATATACTATTTGAGCCATCTAAGGAATCAATTCTACAATCATTATTCCCAAGGCATCTAAATATTCAAATATGGAAATATCTTCTTGAGTCTTATGCAAGTGAGCAAGCTGCACGAATGTTAGCGATGGATAATGCTACTGAGAGTGCAACCGAAATGATAAAAGATCTAAAATTGGAATTTAATAAAGCAAGGCAAGCTGCCATTACAACAGAAATGCTAGAAATTGTTAGTGGTGCTGAAGCCTTAAACTAATTAATAAGGAATAAAAGAATGTCTACACATGGAAAAATATCACAAGTAATGGGAGCGGTGGTTGATGTTGCCTTTGAAGATGGGAACCTGCCAGCAATATTAAATGCTCTTGAAATCAACAAAGATGAAAACTCAAAACTAGTTCTTGAGGTAGCTCAGCATCTTGGTGACTCTATTGTTAGAACAGTAGCTATGGACTCAACAGATGGATTAACAAGAGGTGAAAAGGTAATAGATACTGGTAAGCCTATCTCTGTTCCTGTTGGGAAAAATACACTTGGAAGACTATTTGATGTAATAGGAAACACAATTGATGGAAAAGAAGATATTAAAACTGATACCTTTCTTCCAATACATAGATCTGCCCCCAAGCATGAAGATCTTTCACCTTCACAAGAAGTTCTCATAACAGGAATTAAGGTTGTGGATCTTATGGAGCCATACACAAAGGGAGGAAAAACTGGTCTTTTTGGAGGTGCTGGCGTAGGTAAAACTGTTCTTATCCAAGAATTAATTAGAAATATTGCAACTGAACATGGTGGCTACTCTGTTTTTGCTGGAGTTGGAGAAAGAACTAGAGAAGGAAATGATTTATATAGAGAAATGACTGAGTCTGGTGTTATAGATAAAACTGTTATGGTATTTGGACAGATGAATGAACCTCCTGGTGCGAGACTAAGGGTTGCATTAAGTGGGCTTACAATGGCTGAGTACTTTAGAGATCAAGAAGGAAAAGATGTGCTACTATTTGTTGATAATATTTTCAGGTTCACCCAAGCTGGATCAGAAGTTTCTGCTCTGCTTGGTAGAATGCCTTCAGCAGTTGGTTACCAACCAACTTTGGGTACTGAAATGGGAGAGCTTCAAGAAAGAATTACTTCAACCAAGAAGGGATCTGTTACTTCAGTACAGGCTGTGTATGTACCAGCTGATGACTTAACAGACCCAGCTCCTGCAACTGCTTTTGCTCACCTAGATGCAACTTCAGTTTTGGAAAGAAAAATTGCTGAACTTGGGATTTATCCTGCTGTTGATCCATTAACCTCTACATCGAGAATTTTAGATCCAAGAATTATAGGTGATAAACATTATCAAACTGCTAGATCAGTCCAAAGCATACTTCAAAAATACAAAGAACTTCAAGATATAATTGCAATTCTTGGTATGGATGAACTTTCTGATGAAGACAAAACAACTGTTCACAGAGCAAGAAGGCTGCAAAAGTTTTTATCTCAACCTTTCTTTGTTGCGGAGCAGTTTACAGGCCAAGAAGGAAGATATGTTAGCTTGGAAGATTCTGTAAGTGGTTTTGAAGCAATTTTAAATGGAGATGCAGATGAATTGCCTGAAAATGCATTCTACATGGTTGGAACATTGGATGAAGCATTTGACAAAGCGAAAAAACTGCAAGATTAATTATGTCAAAAATAGCAGTAAATATAGTAACCCCCACTCAATCAATATCTAAGTTAGAAGTAAGCTATCTTAGAGCTCCATCTTCTGATGGTCTATTTGGTGTTAAGTCTAACCATGCCCCAAGTATCATTCAAATAGACGTCGGAGAAATAAAAATAATTATGGATGATAAAACTGAGTTTTTATCTACATCAGGTGGCTTCGCAGAAATATCAAAGGATAATGTAAAATTGCTACTTGAAACTGTTGAACTATCTAATGAAATTGATACTAAGAGGGCGGCAAAGTCTCTTGAAAAAACTCAGAAACTTCTTGAAGAAGGAGAAATTGATATTCAAGAAGCTGCGCAAAAAATAAAAAAGGCTAAGAATAGGTTAAAAATAGCTGAGAAACACTAGTTCAAGATTGTAATTTTATTTGGAAGGACTCTAATACTTATTGGAGTGCTTCCTTTTAACTCTCCATCAATATTTAAAACTTCTTCTTCAGTAATTAATTGAATTTCTTTAGCCTGAAGATATAAAACCTCTTTTTCATTAATATGTGTTCCATCAAAAATCTTAGGAAGTAAGTTCAATAGCTTTAATCGACTTGGTCCATCTTTAACCACGACAACATCCATCAATCCATCATCTATTTTTGCTTTTGGTGAAATCTTCATACCTTTTCCTGTATGGATTGTATTTGATGCCATAACAAACAAAAAACTTTCATCAATTACTTCTCCATCAACTGAAAGCTTTGCTGGTCTTTTGTTATATTTAAATACTTCTACTATACTTATAAGGGTGTATCTGCTCGTTCCAAGCCATCTATATTTTTCTGCACTTACACCAATATCAGTTACCATGCCCCATCCCACAATATTAGCTGCATATATTGTCTGTTGTTTACATTTTACTTCGAGTACATCAATATCTCTTTTCTTATTACTTAATATTGTCTCAATTGCATACGTATAGTCTAACTGGTCAAGATCATGCATAATTGAATTACCAGATCCGCATGGAACAATACCTATTGGAACTTGCTTATTAAAGCGTATCAGACCATTTACTACTTCATGAGCTGTACCATCCCCTCCAAAAAGTATAATTTGATCTATATTATTAGATATATTTTTTATTTCATCATGTGCATGCATATGATGAGTTGTTATTATTTCATCAACTGTGTGTCCTTTATCAATGATCTTTTGTTTACATTTATTATAAATTTCAATTGAATTTTTTGTACCGCTATTAGGATTTATAATTGAAAGAATATTCATTACTATTTTGTAGACTTTAAAAATCTAACCTGGTGATGACTAAAGGAAGTAATTTTTTCATTTGTGTTTGACTTTAATAAATCAATATCATACCCATCAACGTTCTCGATTTCTTTGATGCCATCTATATGCATCTTCTTATCAATAAACTCTTTATTTTTTTTAACTTTTTCTCTAGCATAATAAACATCTTTTGCAACAACAAAGATGTTAGTATGCTGCTCAAAGAATCCATCACCAACATTCTTATCATAGTAGCCTGTATGTATTAGATAAAGTTTCATTATATTTAAATTTAGTTTCCACAATTTATTGAAATTAAATTTAAAAATGTTATTATTTAATAAGATCAATAATAACTTAAATTACAGTAAACAATATCCAAAAAAATAGGTAGAAAATGTTAAAAATATTAATAATTATGATTCTTGCTTTTAGTTGCAACTCAAACAATAATCAAGAAAAATCAAACCAAGCAATTACAAATAAAGTAGACATAACTAAAAAAAGTACTGGAGATAAAATGCAAGCAAAGATGATAACAAACAAAGGTGAAGTCCTAATTAATTTAGAGTTTGAAAAAACTCCAATGACAGTTGCAAACTTTGTAGGATTAGCAGAAGGAGCAATAGAAAATGATTCTAAACCTCTTGGTGAAGGTTATTATAATGGAATAAAGTTTCATAGAGTTATTGATGACTTTATGATCCAGGGAGGAGATCCAACAGGCACGGGAAGAGGAGGTCCTGGATATCAATTTCCAGATGAAATTCACCCTGATTTAAAGCACTCACAACCAGGAATTTTATCAATGGCTAACTCTGGCCCAGGCACAAACGGAAGTCAATTTTTCATTACACACAAAGAAACTCCTTGGCTAGATGGTAAACATACAGTTTTTGGTAGTGTTATATCAGGCCAAGATGTAATTGACAAAATAGAACAAGATGATATCATCCAATCAATTGAAATCATTAGAGAGGGGTCTGCTGCAAGCAACTTTGATGCTGCAAATATATTCAAATCTGAACAAGAAAAAATCAAAGAAATAGAGAAAACCAAAGCAATAGAAGATAAAAAGAAAATGGATGAGTTGCTAAAGGATGCTACTGAAACAGCTAGTGGGCTTAAATATATAATTTTAAAAGAAGGAACAGGAGAAATACCAAAATCTGGGCAAACAGTGAGTGTTCACTATGCAGGATACTTAGTAAACGGTCTTAAATTTGATTCATCTTTTGATAGAAATAAACCAATAGAGTTCCCAATCAATACCGGACGAGTTATAAAAGGATGGGATGAAGGAATTATGCTGCTTAAAGAAGGATCTAAAGCAAAATTAATTATTCCGCCTGAACTTGGTTATGGATCAAGAGGCGCAGGAGGAGTTATTCCACCTAATGCAACTTTAATTTTTGAAGTTGAACTTTTAGAGATTAAATCTTAGCTAATAATTATTAATCAATAATTATTATTTTTAAAATTACAAAAAAGGATTTTTAAATGAACTTATTTAAAATAAATCAAAATAAATCAGAGAGAATTCTAAGGTTTATAATATCACTATTTCTATTACCAGTTCCATATATTCTTGGAATTTCTACATATTCAATGATATTATGTGTTGTAGGTGGAATTTTACTTTTTAATTCCTTAGTAGGAACTTGTTATACGTACAGAATTTTTGGTATTGATACCTACAGCAATGATTAATAATTATTAATTTATTTGTATTTAATCTTAAATAGAGTATGATATCAACTCATAATATTTCAAAGCAATTTGGTTCATCTCCTTTGTTTGAAGGTATTAATATTACTTTTTTAAAAGGTAATAAATATGGCCTTATTGGTGCAAATGGTTCAGGAAAATCAACTTTTATGAAAATATTATCTGGTGAATTAGAATCAACATCAGGTAGTGTGAAGATTAATTCTAATTATAGAGTTGCGACACTAAAACAAAATCAATATGCTTATGAAGAAGTAAAAATTATTGATTGTGTTATAATGGGGTATAAAAAGTTATGGGATACTAAAATAGAACGTGAGAGAATTTACAATCTAAGTGAAATAAGTGAAAAAGAAAGTATTAAAGTTGCAGGTTTAGAAATTGAATTCTCTGATTTAGGTGGATATACAGCAGAGGTGGATGCAAATAAATTGTTAATAGGCTTAGGCATTCCATTAGATTTCCATGAAAAAAAAATGAGTACACTTGCACCCGGTTTAAAGTTAAGAGTATTACTTGCCCAAGCTTTATTTGGCAGCCCAGACATATTGTTACTTGATGAGCCAACAAATAATTTAGATTTAGGAACTATTAGATGGCTTGAAAATATTCTTAAAAAAAGCAATAGTACTATGATTATAATATCTCATGATAGAAAATTTCTTAATAATATTTGCACTCATATAGCTGATCTAGATTATGGAGAGGTGCGTTTATACCCTGGTAATTATGATGAATTTATGACTGCGGCTACCCAAGCTAGACAGAAATTATTAGATGAAAATAAAAAGAAAAAAGCACAAATTGATGAACTTAAATCATTTGTAAGACGATTTTCTGCTAATGCTTCAAAAGCTAAACAGGCTACATCGCGAGCCAATTTGATTGATAAGATAAAATTGGAAGATATTGCAAAATCAAGTCGTGTCTATCCCTTTATTCGTTTTAAACAAGATAAAAAAATATATAGTGATGTTCTAAATGTAAAAAATCTATCAAAAAAATATGATGACTTAGTAGTTTTAAATAAAATTAATTTTTCAATAGAAGTTGGAGAACGTATAGCGGTTTTAGGGCCAAATGGAATAGGAAAGTCTACCTTATTAAATTGTATTGTAGATCAACAGCAAAAAGATTCTGGTAAAATCAACTGGTCATTAAATGCTAATATTGGCTTTTTTGCACAAGATGAAGATGAAAATATTGATTCAGAGTTAACTTTAATTGACTGGATGAGTCAATGGACAAATAGTATTGAGAGTGAACAAGAAATAAGATCTATACTTGGGAGATTATTATTTTCTAAAGATGATATTAAAAAATCTATCAAAATATTATCTGGTGGTGAAAAAAGACGAATGCTATTTGGAAAGCTAATTTTACAAAACCCCAATATTATTATTTTGGACGAACCAACTAATCACTTAGATATTGAATCCATAGAGTCTCTTAATTCAGCGTTAAGTCAATATGAAGGAACTCTTATATTTGCTAGCCATGATAGAGAATTCATATCTTCACTTGCTACTAGAATTTTTGAATTAAAAGATGGAGAAATGTTAGATCATACAAATATTAATGATAATTTTTTAGATGCTATAAGTATTAATAATTATTAAAGGCAAGTAGTGAAAATAAATGATGTAAAAGAAAAACTAAATAAATTAAAATCTGTTAAATTTATTCTACCAAATGGAATGCCTATACCAGAACATTTTCATGTAACTGAAGTAGGTGTTGTTTCTAAAAATTTCATTGATTGTGGTGGAACTGTTAGATTGGATAAAATTGTAACCTTCCAACTATGGATAGCAGATGATTTTGACCATAGACTCGCTCCAAAAAAACTTTTAGATATCATAAATTTATCTCAAGAGTCATTAGAATTAGATGATTTAGATATTGAAGTTGAATATCAATCAGATACAATCGGAAAATATGGCTTAGATTTTGATGGTGCTAACTTTTTGTTAACTAACAAACAAACTGACTGTCTAGATAAAGATAAGTGTGGTATTGATAAAACAATATCTATAAATAATTCTTCTTGCAGCCCCAAAATAGGATGCTGCTAATTAAAATTAGTTGTTAAAAGATAGCTAGAAATCTATAGTATATCGACTAATCTGTAGTTTAAATACTATAGATATTATTTTTAACATAGTTGAAATTTTAAAAAAATCAGATTATGCCTATTGATTCCACCATTTAAAAACAACTTGATTTGGATTGTTCAATGCTACAATTTCACCTAGTTGAGGGGTAATAATCTTTTGTCCATATTCTTTAGCATACAGAATAGCTCCTTCAACAGGATCAGTCCAGTGATGTGTTGATAGTTTAAAAGCTCCCCAATGAATAGGCATATAATATTTTGAACCTAAGTCTTGAGCTGCCATTACTGCCTGCTTTGGAAACATGTGAGAATGTTTCCAAGCAGTATTGTATTGCCCAGAATCAATCAACGAAAGATCAAATGGACCATATTTCTTACCAATATCTTTAAAATGAGATCCATATCCACCATCTCCACTAAAATATATTTTTCCTAATTGACTAATAATAGCCCAAGATGCCCATAATGTACTATTTCTATTTTTTGGACCTCTACCAGAAAAATGTCTTGATGGTAAGCATACAATATCAATATCATTTAATTTTTTTGAATCATACCAATTGAATTCAGTTATTGAATTATCTTTTACACCCCAACGTTTTAAATGATTTCCTATACCATAAGGCACATAAAACTTTTTAACTTTATTTTTTATTTTTTTTATCGTTGGATAATCTAAATGGTCATAATGATCATGAGAAAAAATAACTAGATCAATGCTATCAATATCTTCTATTGACAATGCAATGTCCTCTTGAAATCTTTTTAAAGTAGGTATAGGAACTGGTGCACAATATTCACCAAACATTGGATCAAGCATAATTAACTTTCCCCCTATGTTAAATAAAAATGAAGAATGTCCTATCCACACAAATTTTATTGAATTTTCATTACTATTCTTAAATTCCTTGAAATCAATTTTTTGGGGCGAAAAATCTTTATGAGGTCTTCTACCTGGTACATCTTTGAAAAATTCTCCTCTTGGCATGTCTCCAGTAATCATTACAGCCTCTTCAATATTAGCAAATGCACCATCTTTATAATTTTCAAATGTAGAGTATAGCTGTTTCTGAGATTTACTAGGATTCTTGCCAAATTGTGGGCTAAAACTCAAAAAAGTAACAATAGAGCCAAATAGCCCTAAAATTATGTAAACAATTATTATCAATTACCTAAAACATATTGAACTAGTGCTACAATATCTAGGATATTAATCGTTTCATCGAGATTCATATCGCAGGAACAAACTTGATCTTCAGTATAATCTATATTGCTTAGAACATATTGAACAACGCTAACAATATCAAGAATATTGGTGGTCTGATCACTGTTGACATCTCCATTTGCAGTACACCCAGATTCAATAATTTCATAATAAGTTGAATTCTGTTTTAAATCATAATAGAACACTGTAGAATTAATACCATCAGAAACTATCGAGAAATTTGCACCGCCTCCATAGGTATCTTGATCAAAATTTTCATTTAAAACAACTTTAAACTCCCAAGATCCTTCAGGAAGTAATGCCTCCCATGAATAAACCTGATCATTAGACTCATCTATCATCCAGCCTGATAAGCTCTCAGGATTCCAATTTTCTCCATCGCCAAGCTCTTCAAAAAAACTTCCAACTATTTTAGGATTTGTATGTATGACAAACTCATCCCAATTTCTTACACCTGTATAGAAACCACAATTTGCTAGAAATTGCACAGTTTGCTGCTGGTTAATTGTAATAATTTGGTTAGTACCTGGCCAGTCATTATCGTTCCATTCATCCGACTCAAGGACTTTGTACTCATATGTGCCAGGTAATAGTTCAATATTAAGCTCCCAAATTCCATTTTGCTTTAATGAAAAGTCGTAGTCATGGTTTGCTGGATCCCAATCGTTCATGTCTCCTACT
>MDTB01119624.1_pt1 | contig 21560 bp, 24 predicted proteins | sample 811161 | NCBI WGS metagenome assembly MDTB01 (sample SAMN05326650, study PRJNA326480) | marine metagenome | isolation source: seawater | place: Mediterranean Sea | collected 2009 | reverse complement strand
GGCTGTTCTGACTGAGAAGGCTGTTCTGACTGAGAAGGCTGTTCTTGCTGAACAGGCTCATTAACAGGTGCTGTTTTCGGCCTGGTCATCGGGGGAGACGGTGCCTGACCATGAATGTCCTTCATCCAGCCACGACGGGCCACTTCGTAAACGCACAGTGCTGTTGCCACAGAGGCATTCAGGCTGGGGGTGACGCCACGCAGTGGGATCCGAACCAGATGATCACAGTGGCGACGGGTGAGCAAAGAAAGGCCCTGGCTCTCGGAACCAGTCACCAAGACCAGCGGCCCCTCCAAGTCCACGTCAAGCAATGTCGTATCCCCTTCTGATGCAAGACCAATCACGCGATATCCCGAGTCTTTGAGTTTCTCGAGCGATCGATTGAGATTGACAACCCTGGCCACCGGCATGTGCTCAAGTGCACCCGCTGCAACCTTGGCGACGGAACCGGTCAGTCCTGCACTGCGGCGCTGAGGGAGAACCACTCCATGGGCTCCCATCGCTTCGGCGGAACGCACCACAGCACCGAGATTGTGAGGGTCAGTGACGCCATCGAGGGCCAGCAACAGCGGAGCCTCACCGAGTTCCTTGCAACCGGTGATCAGGGAGTCGAGATCAAGGGTGTCTGCAGCGGCCGTCTGCAGGGCAATTCCCTGGTGCACCGAACCACCTGTGACCTGACCAAGACGGGCCCAGGTGACCTCCTCAACAAGAACGCCCGAGCTCTTGGCATCACGGAGAAGCTGCAGGAACTTGGCTGTGCTGCGCATCTCAGGAGTGCACCAGATGCGATGAATCGGGCGGCCGGATTCCAGGGCCGCCAGGCTGGCGTGGCGGCCCCAGATCAAATCGTCGGGTGGTGGTGTCGCTGCAGATGCTTCCGGCTCGAGCTCACGCTGCTGACGCGTCCCAGGCAGCGGTTGGCGGTCCTGCATCGAGCGCGACCGCCCTTCCTGGCGTGAATCACGCCCTCCACTGCGAAGACCTGTGCGTGGGCCTGAACCCCACTCTGTGCGCGATCCCGGCCGAGAAGCTCCTGGGCGAGATGATCCGGCACGCATCGGGGAACGCGATGGTTCAGAGCGAGATGAGCTGCCGCGGGAGGGACCAGTTCGCGATGGGCCAGTTCGCGATGAGCCAGTTCGTGATGGGCCATTCCGGGATGGACCGGGTCGGGACCGATCGAATCGCCCCGAGCCCTCTTCGCTGTCCCGTCGACGCTCAGACCTCTCGCCGCGAGGCTGATCACCCGGGGGATTCCAGTCCCGCCGCCATTCACGACGTCCACGATTGTCGGATTCGGATCTTGAACTTCCACCCATGCGGCGTCTGTCGTCCCTCTGGGGACGGCCATCGCGGCTGGATCGCGGATCACGTGAGGGACCGCCGGAACGACGTTCAAAACGAGGACTCATGGGGTTTCGAAGCGTTGTTTCGACGGTTGTTCGGTGCTTTCGAGACGATCCAATAGCTGCGCAAGGCGCTCTGGATTGTGTAAAAACAGCCAGCCAACCATTGTCTCAAATCCAGTGGCCTGTCCATACGTCGCTGCATCGCCTCGACGGGGTCCTCGGCCGGCGCGGTTGCGGCCACGACGAACCAAATCCCTTTCCTCGTCGTTGAGCCAGGGATCGAGCCGTTCAAGCGCGCCGGCCTGAGCATCGGCTCTCACTTCTGCCACAACGGCACGATGCAGATCTTCTGAGCGTCCAGGTTGTCGGCAATGGCGCAGGCGCTGATGCAGTTCCCAGACCGCATCTCCAAGCCAGGCAAGCTGGAGAGGGCCCAGATCAGAGGACCCTGCCGAAAGCGGTTGACCTCGGATCCAGTCGCTCAAGCAGCAATCTGACTGAGCGCCGTCGGCAGGTCATTCGCCAGATGCAGAAATTCTTCGAGGCGAACAAGTTTCACGGTCTGAGTCACCCTCGAGTTACCAACCACCGCAAAGGTACGTTTGGCGTCTTTGCAGAGTTTGGCGATCTGAACAAGGGCACCAAGACCGGAGGAGTCGAGGAAATCAATCTTGCTCAAATCAAACACCGAAGCCAATTTGCTGGCCTTGAGTACATCGCCTACGTAGTCCATGAACTGCTTCTCGGAGTAAGCGTCCAGCTGACCGGTGAAATGAAACACCAGGCAGCCGTTCTTCTGCTCGAAGCCGCCGCGGAGCGAGACGGTCAGTCGCTGCAATTCGCTGATGGGATCAACCCCTCCGGGCATTCACGCACGGAGTGTAGGGATCTTGGCGACCGTCAACCACGCCCAGAGCGGCGTTCCCCCATCAATGCCGCAAATCTGGCGAAGTGATGGTCGGCATCATGCGGGCCTGGACTGGCCTCAGGGTGATATTGCACTCCGAAAACTGGCTGATGACGATGCGCGAAGGCTGCAACGGTGCGGTCGTTGAGATTCCAGTGCGTGACATCCAGGATGTCCTCTGGCAGAGAGGTCGCATCCAAAGCGAAGCCGTGATTTTGGCTGGTGATCTCGACCTGTCCTGTGGTTCCACATGGATGGTTGAGGCCGCGATGGCCGTAAGCCAGCTTGAACGTGCGCCCTCCAAGGGCTAAACCCAGAATTTGATGGCCAAGACAAATGCCGAACAGGGGAAGGTCGGTTTGGCCCAAGAGTTGTTTGGCCAATGAGATGCCTCCGTCTACAGCGGAAGGATCGCCTGGACCGTTGGAGAGGAAGACGCCATCCGGTGATTCACGAAGGACAGTGCTCAGATCGGAATTTGCAGGGAGGACGGTTACATCGCAGCCATGGGCCACAAGACGATCCAAAATCGCCCGTTTGATCCCGAAATCGATTGCTGTAACGCGGTAGGGACGCCCAGTTTTCGACTTGAGGCGCTGATCGAAACCGACGCGGGAGGGTGTTGACCAGGAATAAGGCGTTCTGGTGCTGACTTGATCAGCAAGGTTGAGGCCCTCCATGGACGGAGCCCGACGGAGTTCAGCCAATAGCTCGGCTGGGGCGCGTCCATCACTGCTGATCACCCCGTTCATTGCACCGCCCTCACGAAGATGGCGAACGAGGGCGCGGGTATCGACGCCGCGGATTCCCACAACGTTGTGGTCCGCCATCCACTGGTCGAGGGGCTGCTGACAGCGCCAGTTGCTTGGCCTCGGGGCCAGTTGACGGGCAATCACGCCACGGGCATGGGGGTGCTCCGCCTCCTGATCCTGGGGATTCACCCCGGTGTTTCCCAACTCCGGATACGTGAAAGTGACCAGCTGACCAGCATAACTCGGGTCCGTGATCACCTCCTGATATCCCGTCATTCCCGTGTTGAACACCACCTCCCCGACCACAGAGCCGCGGTGGCCAAAGGAGCGGCCTCGGAGCACAGTGCCATCTGCCAGAACGAGATGAGCTGCAGCGGACGATGAGTCAGTCATCAGCGCTGTCCGATCAGAAGCGATGTGTCTTCATTCTCCATTTTCATCGGCCAGGGCGACACGCAACGCCTCGAGGCGTTGCCAGGGAAGCCCATTCCCGATCACATCCAAAGCCTGCTGCACAGCCTTTGTGAGATCCATTTCCCGACCCGCAGCCCAGAGAACCAGGGCCGTGTTGAACGCCACAACATCAATCTGAGCGCGGCTGCCTCGCCCTTGAAGCACTGAGCGCAGGATGTCCTGATTGGTGGCCAGGTCTCCGCCCTGGAGAGCCTCAAGCGGCGCCTGCGTCAGACCCACATCTTCGGGCGCGATCGTTCTTGGGGTGATGACCCCAGCTTCAATCATCTGCACTTGGTTCGGGCCGGCAAGGGAGGCCTCATCCAGCCCACCAGCGCCGTGCACCACGATCGATCGCTGGACTCCCAGGTCACGCAAAGCTCCAGCCATCGGCTCAAGAAGCTGCTCACGAGCCACCCCTAAAACCTGAGCCTGGGGACGGAGGGGGTTGACCAACGGTCCCAACAGGTTGAACACCGTGCGAACACCAAGGCTGCGTCTTAAGGGCGCCAGATTCACGAGAGCTGGATGCCACGCCGGAGCAAAAAGAAAGGTGACGCCTGTTGTTGAGAGGGCCTTGACCACGGCTGTGAGAGGTGCCTTGAGCTGAAGACCAAGGCCCTCCAGAACATCGGCAGAGCCCACCTTGCCGCTGGCACTGCGATTGCCGTGCTTGGCCACCGTCACGCCACAGGCCGCCGCCGTGAATGCCACAGCTGTGGAGATGTTGAAGGTGTCGGCACCATCACCACCGGTTCCGCAGGTGTCGACCATCAGGAGATCGGGGCGCTCGCAGGGAAGCGGACATGCCTCACGCAGCACAGCTGCCATCGCTGCAAGTTCCTGCGCGACCATTCCTTTGGCTCGCAGGGCGGTGAGAAAGCCCCCGGTCTGAACTGGCGTGAGCTCCTCGGCCAGCCAGGCATGCATCAGGGCAGTGGCCTGCTGTTCACTGAGATGATCACCCTCGATGACGCTGTCGAGTAGTGCTGGCCAGGACGGGCGATCAGAGGACATGGCGACGGACCGGTGACAGAAAAAAACCCGGGTGCAATGCACTCCGGGCCGGGTGATGGGGACATCTCCACTATCACCCAAAACGTCAAGTCGTGACCAGTGTCCGTTCAGCTGCCCTCCGTCTCACTCGTATCAAATCCCGAGCCAACCGCCTCATCACTGGCTTGGCCTGGGCGATACCCATCTGCCCACAGACCTCTCACCCGCGTGTTGAGCTCTTCACGGCTGAGTTTCCAGATCGACAGAAGCCGTTGCATATCCCTCTGAAGATCATCAGCACCGGGGAATCCGTCGTAGCGGATCAACAGACGCGCCAAGTCGGCCAGGTCACCATCCTGCGGCGAGTCTCTCGCCAGCAAGCGATCAAGATGGTCTCGATCGCTTGCTTCCAGGGGATGACTCTGAGGCGAGGCATCCGTGGACTCTGCTTCAGGCATTGGACGGAGCTGTGCTGCTGACAGCTTGATGCAGTTGCCTGATTAGGTTGGCGCTCCTCCTGGTTGACGCCGTGGCCGCCCTGCGCCTGGATCTGATCGGCCGCTATCTGCGCCCCCACCGGCGCACCGTGCTGCTTGGGGCGATCGCCCTTGTCATCGTCAACCTGCTGGGGGTGACGATCCCCATGGAGGTCCAGAAGGCCGTCGATGAGCTCCAGGGGGGATTTGCCTATCAGAGGGTGTTGACCCAAGCCGCCTGGATCGCACTTCTGGCCAGCGTGATGGGGGTGGTGCGGCTGATTTCCCGACAACTGGTTTTCGGTGTCGGGCGTCAGGTTGAGGTGGAGTTGCGGCAGCGACTGTTCGACCACATGCTCAAGCAGGAGCCTGCTTGGGTTCAAACCACCGGCAGCGGTGAGGTGATCGCACGGGCGACAAGCGATGTTGAAAACATCCGCCGTCTGCTGGGATTTTCAATTCTCAGCCTGACCAACACCGCCCTGGTGTACAGCGTCACCCTGCCGGCGATGCTGGCCATCGACCCCGGTCTCACCGTGGCGGCCGTTGGTCTTTACCCAGTGATGCTGGGCTGTGTTCGGCTCTTCGGCGGTCGGATGATGCATCAGCAGCGCCGTCAGCAGGAAAATCTGGCGACTCTGAGTGAATTGATCCAGGAGGACCTCTCCGGGATCGGCGCGATCAAGATCTACAGCCAGGAGACATCCGAACTGGCGGCATTCAGCGAGCGAAATCACAACTATCGAGACAGTCAGATCCGCCTCGCACGAACGCGCAGCACCCTGTTTCCTCTGCTGGAGGGGATTTCCTCCATTTCACTGCTGCTGTTGTTGTCCCTTGGCAGCGGGAAGCTTGAGTCCGGCGCGCTCAGCACAGGAGGGCTGGTTGCCCTGATCCTTTATGTGGGACAGCTGGTGTTCCCCACAGCATTGCTCGGGTTCACGCTCAACACCTTCCAGATCGGCCAGGTGAGCCTCGAGCGGGTGGAGGAACTGCTTCAGCGCGTCCCCCTGATCCGGGATCAGCAGCCCGCTTCGTCCCACCAGCCCCCAACCACCTTGAGTGACCGACTGCAAGGGAGGCTTGAAGCCAGAGGACTCAGAGTCCGTTACGAGGGTGCCGAGCAGGACGTCCTGCTCGGCGTGGATTTCTGCATCCAGGCCGGAGAACTTGTTGCCGTGGTTGGCCCGGTTGGCTGCGGGAAGACAACTCTGGCGAGAGCCTTCGGCCGCATGGTGCCTGTTGAGCCAGGACAGTTGTTCCTCGATGGGATGGACGTCACCAGCCTGCCGCTGCAGACCCTCCGCCATTCCATGGCGATGGTGCCGCAGGAAGGATTTCTGTTCACCAGCAGCCTGGCGGACAACCTGCGCTACGGAGATCCCGAGGCCAGCGATGAACGGGTTGAGAGCTCAGCAGAACAGGCACGTCTCGCCGACGATGTGCGCGGATTCCCCGATGGCTTCCAGACCATTGTTGGAGAACGAGGAATCACCCTCAGCGGTGGGCAGCGACAACGAACAGCCCTCGGGCGGGCACTACTGGTGTCGTCTCCTGTTCTGATCCTGGATGACGCCCTTGCCAGTGTCGACAACAACACGGCTGCTGCAGTGCTGGAGTCGATTCGCGGACAGCAGGGGCGCACCATCGTGATGATCAGCCATCAGCTATCCGCCGCAGCGGCCTGCGATCGAATTCTGGTGATGGAAGCAGGCAGAATCGTTCAGCAAGGTCATCACAACGATCTGATCAGAACCCATGGCACCTATCAGCGTCTCTGGGAACGCCAGCAGGCTGCTGAACAACTTGATGCGATGGCTTCCTGAAAGAGTTGCGAACCTTGCCGGACAACGCAAGCGTGTCCGTCTTAGCTGAACCCCCCGTCCTCTCAGCTCATGACCAGCAGCAACCCTTTCACCGTCCGCTGCACACTCACCTTCGGCGATATCTACGGCCAGGTGCTGGCGTGGATGGCCGTGATCTTCGTGAGCCTGGCTGCAGGACTGGCACTGATGGGATCGTCGCGACCGCTTTTTGCCCTTGTGGGAGTCGGACTGATCCTGGTTCTGAGCCTGCCCTTCCTGCTGTTTGCGTTTGTGACCACTCTGATCAATCACATCCAGGTGGAACCAACGCAGGCCCCCCGTCCGCAAACCGAATGATCACAGCGTCTCGGCATCTCAACAGAGCTGTCTAGGCTCCTGAAATCAGCCGATTGAGCATGTTTCCGTCCTGGCTTTCACCCTCCAGCGGCACGGTCGACATGAGCGACGGTCGCCATGCCGTGCTGGGGACTCCCCTGAGATCTCCCTTGCTGAGCGACCAGGAAGAAGCGATTTTTGCCTGTGGGTGTTTCTGGGGGGCCGAAAAGGGGTTCTGGAGACTGCCCGGCGTCGTGACCACTGCCGTGGGATACGCAGGAGGGGAGATGACCGACCCCACATACCAGCAGGTGTGTTCAGGCCGCACCGGCCACACGGAAGGGGTACGGGTTGTGTGGAGCACTCCTGCCATCGATTTTTCCGATCTGCTGAAACTGTTCTGGGAATGCCACGACCCCACGCAGGGTGATCGACAAGGAAATGACAGCGGCAGTCAGTACCGATCGGCGATCTACACGACAACAGAGCGGCAGATGGCACTGGCTCTCGCCAGCCGCGAGTCCTACCAGGACCAGCTCAACTCCGGTGGATACGGTCCGATCACGACGGAGATCAAGGCTGATCAAACCTTTTATTTCGCAGAGCCATATCACCAGCAGTACCTGGCGAAACCTGGGAGCCGTCCCTACTGCTCAGCGATGCCAACCCAAACAGCTCTTGCCGACTTCGAGGGTGCGGACTACAAACTTCCAACGTCGGTCTGGAACCAGTACGACTGGTCGATCAGTCACTGTGTGCTCCGCAGCGACAACACACCCATCTCATTGAGCTGATGCAGGGGCTGTCGGATCGCACGGTGATCCTGGCGATGGTGCTCACCTTGTTCCTGGTGTTCGGATTGATTTTTACGACAAGAGCTCCAGACCGATCGGGACCTGCGCATCTGCTCTGGCGGGACCAAGCGCCTGCTGAACCATCTGCCCCTGAATCCTCGGGAACATTGCGGATCTGACCACCCGCTGCAGGTGACGTCTCAAGATGATGGCATCGTGATGGTTAATGAGCGATGGGCTCGCCCGCGTGAAAGCACCGGAGAAGCGAGAACCACGTCATCAGCTGCATCCACTTCCGCGGGGGCTTGTCGAGCTTTACGGACTGATCGCTGTGCTCGTTGTGCTGATACCCGAGTGGCTGGCTGAAGGAACCCTCACCCTTGGCAGCGCCGCCACAACGGATCACCTGCCCATGAGTTCACGGGCGTGGAAAACACTCCCCGAGTTACGGCTTGCCTCGATGAACCTTCTGGAGCTTCGCCGGCTGGCCAGACAGTGTCGACTTTTCGGCTATGCCTCTGACAACAGGGACCGTCTCACGGTTCGCCTGTTGACGCGTGCCAGACGCCGCAATTCACTGTGATAGCTTGATTCTGACGGGGCGTAGCGCAGCTTGGTAGCGCACCACTTTGGGGTAGTGGGGGTCGTGGGTTCAAATCCCGCCGCTCCGATTCAACCGTCGATTTCGCTCCTCAAATCACCCGACATGGAGCAGAGCCGGCGAAACACGCCGGCTTTTTTGTGATCACTCAGCGAAGTATCAGCGCTGAGGTAGATGGGAGATCACCAGACAGCGCTCAGCATCGATCTTGAGCCAACCCTCTTCACGCAGAAGACCAAGCACGCGAGTGACCGTGACGCGCGTGGTGCTGAGGGCACTGGCAAGCTCCTGGTGCGTGAGACGCACATTGAGTTTCAGGCCATCTTCACAGGGCTGGCCGTAATCCTGTGCCAACAACTCCAGAAACCCCCGCAAGCGATCTTCAACGCGGCGAAGTCCAAGCAACGCCAACAGCGATTCGGCCTGTCGATAGCGAGCAGCGATGGCATCCATCATGGCGAGTGCCAACTCTGGGGATTGCTGAATATCAATCGTTGTCAGGCAGAGCAGATCGCAGTTCGTCAGAGCAACTGCGTCGTAGGCCTCCACCGTGCTGAGGGATTCACCAAATGGCTCACCAGGACCAACAAGTCCCAGCAGGAGTTCGTCGCCATGAACTGAGACGGCACCAAGTTTCACCATGCCGCGAACAACAAGCCAGATGTTGTTCCTCAGAAGAGGAACAACACTGCCTGCAGTGAGATGAACGAGGTTGCGTCGTTGATAGTTGCTCTCCAGGAGATCTCTGAAACCATCTCGTCGATCAGAGTGTTCTCGGGAAGGAAGCGCAACCATGAAGTCATCCTCTCAGATACGAGAAGTGTATGAAGGAGAAGTTGACTACAAGGCAAATAAATGATGTTCAACTGGTTAAAGCTTTACTAAGCATTGCTCAAGAGATTGTCAAACACCATGTTTCTTTCTTGACAAAAAAAGGGAGCGCAAGCTCCCCTTTCTTTCAAGCTGGCCAACAGGCATCAGCAACTACTCATTTGCCGATCTTCTTCACAGCAGCCTTGGACTTGGCCAGGATGTCGCCCTTAAGGGGGACAAAACCAAGGCTGGGTGCCTGGTTCTGAGCCTTCGAGCTCAACATGTAGTTGAAGGCATTTTGAACCACCGAAGCATTGGCACCGTTACCGGTCTTGTAAGCAAGCACCCACGTGAGCGTCGCAATTGGGTAAGCACCCTTCGCAGTCGGGTTGGGGTTCTTGCCTGCCAGATCCTTGTCCAGCTTGATGCCGTTCAGGGCCTTGGCGCCAGCAGCCACGGAGGGCTTGAGGAATTCACCAGACTTGTTCTGAAGAGCAGCAGCGACAACCTTGCCCTTGATGTAGGACTGGTTCACGTAACCGATTGCACCTACGCGGTTCTGGATCACACCGGCGACACCAGAGTTACCTTTCGCTCCGACTCCTGAGGGCCACTTCACAGACTTTCCAGTTCCCAAGGTCCATTTGGAGGAGAACGCCTGCATGGAGTTCGTGAAGGCCTTGGTCGTGCCGGAACCATCGGAACGGTGCACCCAGGTGATGGCGCCAGGTGCACAGCCGAGATCCTTCCAGTTCTTGATCTTGCCCATGGCGACCAAGACAGCCTTCTCCTGGGTCAGCTTCAGGCTGCAGCCAGGCTTGTTGTATCCGAAGGCAATGGTTCCACCCACCATCGGAATCTGAACCACTCCGCGCTTGACCTTGGCCATATCTTTCTTCTTCATCGGATCATCCGATGCACCGAAGTTGACGGTTTGATCAATAAAAGCTTTGCGTCCGGAACCTGAACCAACAGCCTGATAATTAACCTGAGGTCCACCGGACTTAGCCAGCTCAGCGAACCAGCGCTGATAAATCTTGGCGGGGAAGGATGCACCAGCTCCGTTCAGCTTTCCAGCGGCGGAGGCGGACATGCCAGCCCCGAGGACGAGCACGGAAGAAACGAGAAGAGCCTTCTTGGCGAAGCTCATGGCAGGCCTGGGAAAAGATCGGCCTACCAGGAGTAGCTAAAAGCAACAATCTTCGTCGTTAGGAAGAGTTTAAGAGCGGTTAATCACTTGGTAGAATGAAGATGAATCCTTCATGAATCAAGTTTCAGCAGGCATTGTCATCTCTGTGTGAATGCGGAATTCGATGCAATCGTGTTGCCACGGAGTAGGAGTCAAGCCATCGGTTGACGCGGCGACGATGCGTGGCTGGCACTTCTTCAATCAGCTGCGAGAGCTCAACCGCCCCCAAACGCCGCAGTGCACGGACGTCCACATGCCAGAGAGCTTCAGCCTCACGGATCAGACGAGCCCAGGTGCGTACCTGCTGCCAATGCCGCAGACGCGAACGAAGGGGTCGTTGCTGGTGGTGAATGAAAGCCGCCATGACACCAGACTGATGACACAGCGGCGCAACTCTGAAAAACAACGCAGTGGCTTCGGAGAGATGAAGCAAAAGCAACGCCCTGCCTGCTCAGGCAGCCAGCTGCTCCGAAGGAGGCTCCACGCCAACAACAGAAAAAGCAAGCTCTGATGCCTCGCGTTCGCTCAGACGACGTGTCCAAGCACCTTTGACGGGATCATTCCAGCGAAATCCCGCATCTTTGGCGAGGTGTCGATTGTCGTAGGACACCTGGGCCCGCATCAACTGACGCGGTTCAAGCCCCCTGAGCAACAGGGTCTCCAGATCATCGCAACGGCGAAACACTTCGGCCAGGTAAGTGCAGTCGGTCAGGGCACGATGAGCTGCCCAGACAGGGATGTCATAGGCCAAAGCAAGATCACGGACAGACGGACGACTGCGCAATTGCCGCTCTGCGGGCCAACGAATGTCCTCCATCGTGCAAAGCCAGGGTTGTTGCACGACTGGGAGCGGATCAATGCCGAACCACTGGCGATCAAACTCTGCGTTATGTGCCACAAGAACATCAGCGGCGGCAATCAACGACGTCAGGTAGCCAAGGGCCTCACGCCATGGTTGAGGCAACTGAGTCACGGAGGCGGGGATGCGATTGATCGGCTCAGCCGCATTGCTCGACACCGGCAGCAGAAACGACTGCTGGGCAAGAACGGCGCGATCCGGCACGGAGAACAGAATCGATCCCACTTCCAGACATTGGTGTTCGGAGGGATCAAGTCCGCTGGTTTCGGTGTCGATGATCAGCAGGCTGTTTGGGACCAGCAGGCTGTTTGGGGCCAGCAGGGTGCTTTGGGCCGGCACAGACCCCGATTCCTGGGTTGGCCCCGAAGAAGACTTCAGCGGCTGACCACTCAGCAGATCCAGTTGCTCACCCATCGCGAACGGTCCTCCCTGCACCGATTCTCCCGCGTCAGGCAAGGCGCATGATCCCTAGGCTCGACCATCTCCACAACGTTGTGATGGCACTCCGGGTCGGTGATCGTCTTCCCTCCTTCAGCCTTCTCGATCAGGACGGTGAACGTCGTTCAAGCGACGATCTTGCCGGACGTCCTTTGGTGTTGTTCTTCTATCCCAAGGACGACACGCCCGGCTGCACGATCGAAGCCTGCAGTTTCCGGGACAATCACTGCGCTCTGAACGAACTCGGGGCAGTGATCTGGGGCGTGAGTGCTGACGATGCGGTCAGCCATCGACGCTTCGTCACCCGCCACAGCCTTCCTTACCCACTGCTGTGCGACACGAACAACGCTCTTCGTCGATCCCTGGGAGTGCCAAGAGCGATGGGGTTGCTGCCTGGCCGAGTCACTTACGTGGTGGACGGTGAAGGCATCATCCGGCACGTCATCGAGAATCTCCTGGACGGGCCCGCCCACGTACGGGAGTCCCTGCGCGTGCTGAACAACCTCGCCGCAGCACCAGCGGCATGAGCAGCTGGCGTCAGCAGGGAAATCTCTGGCAACTCCGGCCCAGCCGACCTCAGGCACTGGTGGAGTTCATCGGCGGGAGCTATCTCGCAGCAACACCTCAGGTGAGTTACAGGCGCCTGCTGGAGGACCTTGCCCAGCTCAACCTTGCAGTACACGCCTGGGCGTATGTCCCAGGATTCGATCATCAGTCCCAGGCTCGCCAGGCCTGGACCGAGCTGCGCGAAGCTCGACGTCGCCTTGTCGAACGCAGCGGATCCCTCCCCCCCTCTCTACGGCTGGGGCACAGCCTCGGTTGCAAACTTCTGCTGCTGGCTCCCGACGGAGGGCGAAGTAGCAAAAGCCTTGTTGCACTCAGTTTCAACAACTTCGCAGCGGACCGCTCCATTCCGCTTCTGGGTGACCTGGCACCACGGCTCGGGGTGGAAACGGAATTCAGCCCGAGTCCCAGGGAAACCCTGCGGCTGATCAGCCGACATTATTTGCAGCCTCGCAATCTCGTCGTGCGTTTCGGCCGTGACGACCTCGACCAGAGTGATGAGCTGATCGAGGCACTTCGACAGCGTCCGGAGGATGCCAGCGAATTTCTGCAATTGCCGGGAGACCACCTGACCCCAGCCAGCGCGGGCTTACGCCGCAGTGTTCTGGGTGATTGGGCGGATGATCCAAAGCGGGTGACGGCGATGCGACGACTCACCACCACCATCAGAGATCAGGCATTGCTCTGATCCATCACGCCCGCAGGCGATCGAGCACGGAGCGATCCTCCAGGGTGCTGGTATCCCCACTCACCTCCTCTCCCGCTGCCAGAGCCCGAAGAATCCGACGCATGATTTTTCCGCTGCGCGTCTTGGGCAGGGCATCGCTGCAGCGGATTTCATCTGGGCGAGCGATCGGTCCGATTTCTGAGCCGACATGAACCCTGAGCTCCTTAACGAGGGCGTCACTGGCCTCGCGGCCCGATTCGAGGGTCACGAAAGCCACGATCCCTTCACCCTTGAGATCATCGGGGCGGCCAACAACAGCGGCCTCAGCCACAGCTGGATGGCTGACGAGGGCCGATTCGATTTCCATCGTTCCCAGCCGGTGGCCAGACACGTTGATCACGTCATCGACACGACCCATCACCCAGAAGTAGCCATCCGCGTCACGGCGAGCGCCATCGCCTGCAAAATAGAGATAGGAGCCATCCGCTGGGCGGATGTGCTCCCAGTAACTCTCGCGGAACCGTTGCGGGTTGCCGTGCACAGTGCGCATCATTCCCGGCCAGGGGGCACGCACCGCCAGGTAGCCGCCTTCATCCTCAGCACAACTGTTGCCTTCGGCATCGACGATGTCGGCCTGAATGCCTGGCAGGGGCAACGTTGCCGACCCCGGCTTGGTGGGGGTCGCACCGGGAAGCGGGCTGATCATCACGCCACCGGTCTCGGTCTGCCACCAGGTGTCGACGATCGGGCAGCGATTCGCTCCGATCACGTCGCGATACCACATCCAGGCCTCTGGATTGATTGGCTCACCGACGGTTCCAAGCAGTCGCAGGCTGCTCATGTCGTACTGATCCGGCACCTCACGACCACTCTTCATGAACGCTCGAATCGCCGTTGGCGCGGTGTAGAAGATCGAGATCCGATGCTTCTGAATCAGCTCCCAGAAAGCGCCGGGCTTTGAGGGGCGAGGTGCCCCTTCGAACATCACCGTGGTGGCCCCGTTGGAGAGGGGTCCGTAGACGATGTAGCTGTGGCCAGTGATCCACCCCACATCCGCCGTGCACCAGAACACGTCGTCATCACGGATGTCGAAGATCCACTGGAAGGTGAGATGGGCCCAAAGGTTGTAACCAGCCGTGGTGTGCACCACCCCCTTTGGTTTGCCTGTCGAACCTGAGGTGTAGAGCACAAACAGGCGGTCTTCACTGGCCATTGGCTCGGCCGCACAGGCTTCTCTCTGGCTGTCAACCAGCTCGTGCCACCACTGGTCACGACCAGCCACCATCTCGACGGGTTGTTTGGTGCGCTGCACCACCAGAACCGAGTGCACCGTGGGGCAGGCGCCATCCGCCAAAGCGGCATCAACAGCGGGTTTCAGGGACACGGGTTTGTCCTTGCGAAAACCGCCGTCCGCGGTGATCACCGCCTTGACCTCGCCGTCGATCAAGCGGTCCCGCAGAGCTTCTGACGAAAAACCACCAAACACAACGGAGTGGGGGGCGCCGATGCGGGCACAGGCGAGCATCGCAATGGCTGCTTCGGGAACCATTGGCATGTAAAGCGCCACCAGATCACCTTTGCCGAGACCCAACGCCTTCAGCGCATTGGCGGTTTTGCACACCTCAGCGTGCAGCTCGCGATAGCTGAATCGACGCACATCTCCCGGCTCTCCCTCCCAAATCAGGGCTGTTTTATCGGCTGTAGGACCGGAGAGATGGCGATCAAGACAGTTGAACGAAAGGTTGGTGGTCCCGCCTTCAAACCAGCGCGCGAAGGGGGCATCGCTCCAGTCCAGGACGGTGTGAAAGGGTTCGAACCAATGCAGCTCGCGGCGAGCAGCATCACCCCAAAAGCGATCTGGATCGAGCTTGGCCGTCTCCGCCAACTGCCGATAGGCCTCCAGACTGCCGACCCGCGCTTGAGCGGCCAGATCAGCAGGCGGGTCAAACACCCGTCCTTCCTGAAGCACACTCTCGATCGTCGTGTTGGCGTCTGTCACGGCAGCCGTCTATCCCATGCTCGCTGGTCAGGGTAGGAAGATCGAGGCCAGCCACCCCTCACTCGTTGCAATCCGTCGGCAAGGGGCAGAGGGGCTTGACTAAGAGGCATGAGCAACCGCATTCGCCCTGCTGCCTGCCTGTTCGACCTGGATGGTCTGCTGCTCAACACCGAGCCGCTTCATGGTCAAGCCTGGGCAGAGGCAGCGGCTCATTTCGGAGGGCATCTAAGTGAAAATCACCTGCTGCAGCTGAGAGGTCGTCGCCGTCAGGACTGCGCAGAACAAGTGGATGCGTGGCTGCCGACATCAGTCGGCAGCGAGGCTCTGCTGGCGGTTCAGCAGCCGATCGTGAAACAACTTCTGCCGAAGGCTGAAGCGATGCCGTCCGCGGAAAACCTGATTCGTCACTGCCAGAAGGACAACATCCCCATGGCTTTGGTGACCAGCAGCAGCCAGGAATCCGTCGCCTTCAAAAGCGGCCCCCATCCTTGGCTGGGACTGATCAAGACACGAGTCCACGGGGATGACCCTGCACTGACGGCTGGCAAGCCTGATCCGGCTCCGTTTTTGCTGGCAGCCCGACGACTGAAGGTCGATCCCAATGATTGCTGGGCTCTTGAGGATTCACGTGCTGGTACAGCCGCGGCGCTGGCAGCAGGCTGTCGGGTCTGGGTCCTGGATCGCGCTGAGGGTTGTGATCCCCTCGAGGCTGAGCCCTGTCACATCAGCAATCTGGGCACAGTTCTGGATTACCTGATCAATCCGTGATCAATACAGACGGCTGAGCACGAAATCAGGAAGCTCCATCAGGGCACGTTTGGAGGGGGAATCAGGCAGCCAGGCGATCGCCTCTCTGGATTCACGAGCAAACGTTTCTGCCAGTTCGCGGGTTCTTGGGATTGCTTTTGAGGAACGCACCATCGAAAGAGCCTGGTCGAGATCTTGATCTCCACTGAACTGGCGATCGATCAGAGCCTTGAGTTCTGGATGCTCCTCCATCGCATAAAAACAGGGAGCCGTGAGATATCCACTGGCCAAATCACTGGCCGCCGGCTTGCCCAGCTGCTGTTCGCTGCCTGTGAAGTCCAGGATGTCGTCGACAACTTGGAAGGCGAGCCCAAGCTGGCGCCCGAATTGATAAAGACCATCGAGTTGGACCTCACTGCAGGCGCTGAGTACACCTGCGGCGCGCGAGCTGTTGGCGATCAGCGATGCCGTCTTGCAGTAACTCTTTTCGAGGTAGGTCTCAAAACTCTGTCCGGTTTCGTAGCGGTACAGGCCTTGCTTCACCTCACCATCAGCAAGATCCATGATCACGCGACTCAGCAGCTTGACCACATCGAGGTCGTCAAGATTGGCGAGGTGCCAGCTGGCCTGAGCAAAGAGAAAATCGCCAGCCAGGACGGCGACTCTGGCGTCAAAACGGCTGTGCACGGTTGCAACACCGCGGCGCGTTGAGGCCTCATCCACCACGTCATCGTGGACCAGCGAAGCCGTATGGATCATCTCCGTGATTTCAGCCAGGCGGCGGTGACGGGCCGACAACTCGCCATCACTGGCGAGGGCACGGGAAATCAGCAGGACAATGCCAGGGCGAATTCTCTTGCCTCCGGCACTGAACAAATGTTCAGCGGCAGCCTGAAGAATCGGGTGGCCCGCACCGATGAGGCTGCGCAGATCACTAAGCAGGGTCTCGAGGTCGTTTTCAACCGGTGCTAGCAGCTCGGTGACGGTGATCATGAGTCCCTTTCGCGCCGCGATCCTAGTGGCCTTCTGTTCAGGACTGCAGCTGCACCAACTCAACCCGTGGACGCTCACCCAGCCACGGAGCGGCTCGATCGCAAAACCCCTCAGGATCAGCCGTGACGCAGAGACGGCAGAGCTTCAAGCAGTCAGCGCTTTGCTTCCTTGCGGAGGGTGGTCCCAGCAGGGCATCCAGTTGATGCGTCACACCGAGAGCCGGATCAATCAATCGCACGTCCTCAGGAAGGATCTGACGCATCAGCGGCGCGAGCAGCGGGTAATGACTGCAGCCGAGCACGATGGACTGCACGGAATTCGCCATCAGTGGCTCGAGGTAGGTCTCAACCGCGCGACGCAACTGATCACAGTGCAGATCACCCCGTTCAATCAGAGGGACAAAATCCGGGCAGGCCTGTTCGAGAACCTGCGTCCCGGGATGCAGCGCTTCGATGCTGGTTCGGTAGGCACCCGATGCAACCGTGGCGGCGGTTGCCAGGACACCAACGCGCCGTTCCCTCACCATCGCTGATGCCGCCCCAATTAGACCGATCACTGGAACTCCCGCCTGACCTTCAGCGACATCCCGAGCCAGGGCGTTGGTGGTGTTGCATGCCATCACCACTGTCGTCACCCCTTGCTGTCGCAGCCAGCGCACCACTTCCACCGCGATCGAACGGATCTCCTCCGGGGATCTGCAGCCATAGGGGACCCTGGCCGTATCTCCTAAATAAATGCATCGCACGGCTCCATGACGCTCCAAAATGCGGCGCAGAACGGTGAGTCCACCCACCCCACTGTCAAACAGACCGAGTACAGAGGTCACTTCACTTCGAATTTGAGGTAGTTGAGAATGCCGGCGGCGATGGCGAGGGCAAGACGTCGTCGATGATCCGCGCGTGCCAGACGAGGAGCATCGATCTGTCCAGTCACAAAACCCATCTCCACAAGCGCCGACGGCATGGTGGAGCGCCGGATCACAAAAAACCTTCCACGCCTGACGCCGCGGTTGGGTGTACCCGGCGACACCGCCATCATCTGCTGCTGCAGATAAGAGGCCAGACGACCGGAACGCGGATCCGAGAAGAAGAAGGTCTCGATGCCGTTCACATCGGGCCGGCTCATGCTCAGGGCATTGGCATGAATGCTCACCAAGGCCGTGGCAGCGGAGCGGTTGGCCAAGCTGACCCGGGGTGGAAGATCCACATCGATCTCTGATGTACGCGTCATCCGTACATCCACTCCGCGAGCTCGCAGCAGTGCGGCCACCTGCAATGAAACGTCGAGCACCACATCGGTTTCACGAAGACCGCCGATACCGACGGCTCCGGGATCAGGGCCTCCATGGCCGGGATCAATCACAACGCGATAACGACCTTGCTTGACCGTGGGCAGACCCGCTGGATTCACAGGAACCCGGCTGGGAACAATGCGGCTGGGGGGTCTCCAGGCGGTGCTTCTTCCGGTGAGATCACCCTCTCCCAAATCGTCGAGACCGCGGGTGGGCAACCCCTGGAATCTCAACTCCCAACGATCCGGTGAGGTACCGCGCAGTTTCAGCTCGGAGGGCTGCAGCTCAACCCCCGGCTGGAACTCCACCACCAGACGCGTGGAACCTGGCCTTGGTTTGCCAAGGCGAATCTCCTTGATCGCGCCACGGCCCACCAACTTGCGCGGAAACCTCAGCTCCCCAGGGAAATCAATCCAAACGCGGGTTCCGCGTCCGTCGCTGGGCTGCTGATAAAAAGCCTCAAGACGGGCATTACGACTGGTGCGCAGCTGCAGAACACCCTGCTCGGTGAACGCCCAGGCCTCCAGAGCACTGGCGGCACGCGCTGGAAGCGTGACAGCGAGCATCTGGACCTGCAGGACCGCTGCCGCAACCAGCGTCCATCGACGGGACCATGGGGCCAGCATCCCGATCAGAACAAGGCCGGTTGCCGGTGCCTCAGGCTCGGCATCTGCTCCCGGACATGACCGACATGGGAGACATTCACCGGCGCAATAGCAGCTCCAGGTTGGACGCCTGCATCGGCAAGAACGGTGCCCCATGGGTCGATGACCATGGCGTGGCCATGGCTCTGGCGCCTGCCGTAGTGAAGGCCGGTTTGCGCAGGGGCCAGCACGTAGGCCGTGTTCTCAATGGCACGGGCTTGAAGCAGCACTTGCCAATGGTCCTTACCCGTGAAGGCTGTGAACGCGGCGGGAATCATCAACAGATCGGCCCCTGAACCAACGAGATGTCGATAGAGCTCAGGGAAGCGCACGTCGTAACAGATGGACACCCCCAGTCGACACAAACCCGGAACGTCCACCACGGGCGGAAGAGTGGTTCCAGGGGTCACCGTTGCCGATTCCTGATAAGTGTTTCCGTCCGGCAGGTCAACGTCAAAGAGGTGGATCTTGTCGTAGCGGGCCAGGATCTGGCCGTCCCGGTCCACCAGTTCGGCGCGATTGAGGGTTCGCGATCCATCGCCGACGGGAACAGGGAAGCCACCTCCCAGAAGCACCACCTGGTAGCGGCGGGCCATGGTCACCAGAAAACGACTGCACTGCTCAGCCAGGCTTGGAGCCAGCTCCAAACGGCGTGAATCGTCACCCATGAAGGCGAAGTTCTCAGGCAGTCCGACCAGTTCTGCTCCTCGCCTGGCAGCAAGGTCGATCTGTTCCTCAGCCGCTGTGAAATTCCTGTCCGGATCCTGACCGCTGGTGAGCTGAATGGCAGCCGCGAGGAAATCAGTCACGACATCAATTCGCTGGGGCGGACTGTAAATCTGCTCACGCTGCCTTCAGGACACCGGGCTCCACCTGAGTCGGCACCACACTGAGCTGATCGAGACCGGCACAGCAGCGGAAGTCTGCGTCGTGATCGCCGAGACGAATCAGGCGCTGACCATGGCTGGCCGTCCGCAAACAACCCTCTGGATTTTCCTTCCACTGATCCCAGAGGGCGATTGCAGCCGTGAGCTCATCGTTGGCGATGACAACCCCCTCTGGATCGAGGTCCTTGAGCCTGGCGCCAAGGGCTCCGGCTGCGAGGGAATCTTCCAGGGAATAGGCCCCCTCCCATCCACTACCAACGATGGCCACTGTTTCGATGGCCACTGTTTCCGGTTGCTTGCTCTGCAAGCGCTGAGCAACCGCCTCCCGATTGGGCAGGGCAGCCGTCAACAGCAGTGGAACGTCCCGCACGCGATCCAGGGCGCGGGTGCCGTTGGTGGTGCTCATGAACAAGCGTTTTCCGCCGACGGTTTCTGGAACCACGGCCACGGGCGAATTTCCGAGGTCAAAGCCGGCCAACATCTGGCCACCTCGTTCGCCCAAGAGCAACCGGGGGCTGGCAGTCCAGGCCTCAGCCGCAGCGTTGAGATGCTGTAAATCCGCAAACGCCTCCACCGCTTCAGCGCCGTTGTGAAGGGCCCAGGCAATGGTGGTCGTCGCCCGCAGAACATCGATCACCACAGCCGCCTCGGGCTGGCAATCCGCTGGCATCTCAGCGGGCACATGGAAATAAAGGACCTGCATGGCCACGCTCCGGATCAGCGTGCGACACAGTACCGAGGCCAACCGTCAGACTTTCGTCGTCGCCATGGCCCTGTTCGGATCGGGATCGGCCACCCGCGACCTCCGCGGCTTCCTGAATCTCCTTGATCAAAAAGGTCAGCTGCGACGAATCACGGCACCGGTTGACCCTGATCTGGAACTGGCTGCCATCGCTGATCGCGTGCTGGCCATGGGGGGGCCTGCCCTGCTGTTCGAGAACGTGATCGGCTCCTCCATGCCGGTGGCCGTCAACACCCTCGGAACGGTGGAACGGGTGGTGTGGAGCATGGGATTGGAGCGGGCCGAGCAACTCGAAGAACTCGGCAGCCGTCTGGCCTTGCTGCAGCAGCCAAGGCCGCCCAAGGGATTACAGGAAACGAAGCAGTTCGCACGCGTGTTCTGGGATCTGATCAAGGCCAGGCCGGATCGAGATCTCACGCCCCCCTGCCGCCAGGAGGTGTTTCGCGGCGACGAGGTGGATCTCAACAACATCCCCTTGATCCGTCCCTGGCCGGGCGACGCCGGCGGTGTGATCACGCTCGGGCTGGTGATCACCAAGGATCCGGAAACGGGCGTCCCAAACGTGGGTGTCTACCGGCTGCAACGTCAGTCGATCAACACGATGACCGTGCATTGGCTGAGTGTGCGGGGCGGAGCCCGCCACCTCCGTAAGGCGGCGGCTCTTGGTCGCAAACTTGAGGTCGCCGTCGCCATCGGCGTGCATCCGCTGCTGGTGATGGCTGCGGCCACACCCATTCCGGTTCAGCTGAGCGAATGGTTGTTTGCGGGGATCTATGCCGGCGAAGGCGTGCGGCTCACGCCATGCAAAACGCTTGATCTGCAAGTGCCGAGCCACAGCGAGGTGGTTCTTGAAGGGACGATCACGCCCGGAGAGGTGCTTCCGGACGGGCCATTTGGTGATCACATGGGCTTCTACGGCGGCGTTGAAGACTCACCATTGGTGCGCTTCCACTGCATGACGCAGCGCCGCGACCCTGTGTTTCTGACCACGTTCAGCGGCCGCCCTCCAAAAGAAGAGGCGATGTTGGCCATTGCCTTGAACAGGATCTACACACCGATCCTGCGCCAGCAGATCCCCGAGATCACCGATTTCTTCCTGCCCATGGAGGCCCTCAGCTACAAGCTTGCGGTGATCTCGATTGACAAGGCCTACCCAGGACAGGCCAAGCGGGCCGCCATGGCCTTCTGGAGTGCCCTTCCACAGTTCACTTACACAAAGTTTGTTGTTGTGGTCGATAACCACATCAACGTCCGC